>Ga0105044_10002810_pt1 | contig 23873 bp, 23 predicted proteins | sample MAT01_FD_78092 | JGI IMG/M metagenome (GOLD analysis project Ga0105044, IMG submission 78092) | Freshwater microbial communities from Lake Fryxell liftoff mats and glacier meltwater in Antarctica - MAT-01 | ecosystem: Environmental > Aquatic > Freshwater > Ice > Liftoff microbial mat | place...
GACCGTGAACCTCGCGACCAACGCGGTGGCGGGCGATGCTGCGGGCGATGTGATCTCGGGGTTCGAGCAGGTCTTGGGCGGCACGGGCGGCGACAGCCTGACGGGGGATGGCGCCGCGAACCTGATCGACGGCGGCAGCGGCAACGACACCATTTTGGGCGGCGCCGGGGCCGATACGCTCACGGGCGGCGTGGGCACCGCAGACAGGCTGGATTACACCGGATCGAATGCCGGGGTGACGGTGACTCTATCCGGCGGAACTGGGCTGAATGGCCATGCAGCGGGAGATGAGCTTTCTGGGTTCGAGGAGGTGTTGGGTTCCGCCCTCGCGGATTCGATCACGGGAGACTCGGGCAATAACCAGCTTACGGGTGCGGACGGCGGCGATACTCTGACGGGCGGCGATGGCAACGATCTGCTTTACGGCGGGCTGGGCGATGATGTGCTTGGCGGGGGCCTTGGCAACGACCTTCTCTTTGCCGATGCGGGCAATGATTCCATTGATGGCGGAGGAGGGTTTGACTCGCTCAGCTTCGGGTCCTCGACGACGGGGCTGATCATCGATCTGTCCACCGGCACGTTTGGGGGCGATGCGGCGGGCGACACCATCGTCAATGTCGAGCAGATCATCGGCACCGGTTTCGATGACACGATCATCGGCGGGGCAGAGGACAACAACCTCGGCGGGGGGGCAGGCAACGATTTCGTGGATGGAGGCGATGGCAATGACACGCTGTCGGCCGGCCTTGGGGATGACACGCTTGACGGTGGAAACGGTTTTGATATCGCTGACTATTCCGCCTCTTCCGGGGGCGTGAATGTTGATCTTGAAAACGACATCGTCTCGGGTGGGGATGCACAGAACGACACGTTCCTGAACATCGAAGGTGTGCTCGGGTCTACCTTCGACGACACGCTATACGGCGATATCTTTGCCAACCTGATTTCCGGCGGCACCGGCAACGACTACCTCTTTGGCGACGGCGGGGCTGATACGCTTTTTGGCGACGCAGGCATGGACACGATCGACGGCTCGGCCGGGAATGATGTGCTGATCTTTACCGCCTCGACGGCGGCGATTTCGATCGACCTTGATATCGGTAACGGGACCGGAGCGGGCTATGCCGGGGACGCCAGCGGCGACATCTACACCGGGGTCGAGGTCATCTATGCCACCGTCTTCAACGACACCGTGCTCGGTAACGCGGCCTTCAACATTCTGATCGGAAACGCGGGCAACGACAGCCTCACCGGCGATGCGGGAGAAGACACCCTGACCGGTGGACTCGGGGCGGACCGTCTGGATGGCGGCACCGACGTCGACGTGATCAGCTATTCCGGCTCCTCGGCCGGGGTGTCGGTCAACCTGACCACCGGAGCGGGCCTGGGCGGCGATGCCCAAGGCGACGTGATCTCGAACGTGGAGATTGTCGAGGCGTCGGAGTTCAACGACACGCTTACCGGCAACACGGGAATAAACCAGTTGTTCGGGTTTGGCGGCGACGACCTGCTTTACGGCGGCGACGCCGATGACCGGCTGTTTGGCGGCGAAGGCAACGACACGCTTGAGGCGGGTGCGGGAGCCGACAGTCTGGATGGCGACAACGGCATTGATGCGGTCAGCTATGCGGCCTCGGCCTCTGCGGTGACCATCAATCTCAACGCGGTTTTCCAGTTGGGTGGCGATGCGCTCGGCGATATCCTGACCCAGATTGAGCAGGTTTACGGATCGGGGTTCAACGACAGCTTGCTTGGCGGTTCGCTGAACGAGCTTCTGGCGGGCGGCAATGGCGATGACACGCTGGCCGGGGGCACGGGCGCGGACACGCTGCAGGGCGGCGCAGGGAATGATACCTACCAGATAAACTCCATCCTCGACGTCGCGGATGAAACAGGCGGGAGCGGCACCGATGAGGTCCTCAGCACCGTCACCTTCACCCTCGGCGCGGGAATCGAGAACTTGACGCTGACGGGCAGCGTAGACATCTCCGGCACCGGCAACGCGTCAGATAACGTGATCGACGGCAACTCGGCCATCGGCGTCGGCAGCATCGGTCTGCGCGGCATCAACATCCTTTATGGCGGTGGCGGCAACGACACGCTTTACGGCAATGGCGGCAATGACACGCTGGATGGCGGTACCGGCGCGGATCTGATGATCGGCGGCGCAGATTCCGATGCCTACGTGGTGGACAGTGCAGGCGACGTGATCACCGAAGGCAATGTGACAGGGCTCGACACCGTTTTTGTCGCGATCAACTACACGCTTGGCGACTATCTGGAAGATCTGATCATCTATTTTGCGCCCGGCATCACGGCCACGGGACTATCCGTCACCGGCAATATTGCCAACAACCGGATGTACGGCTTCACCGGGGATGACAACATCTCGGGCCTTGAAGGCAATGACCTGCTGGTCGGCAACAGCGGCAATGACACGCTGGACGGCGGAACCGGCACGGATACGCTGGCGGGTGGTTTCGGGGATGATACCTACATTATCGCGACGACCACCGACACGATCCAGGAAAGCGCCAACCAAGGCTTCGACACGGTTCGCAGCGACATCAACTTTACGCTTTTCAACGGGGTAGAGGCGCTGATCCTTACAGGGGGCACAGCCACCACCGGCATCGGATCGGGGGAGAACAACCTGATCACGGGCAACGGGCTGGGCAACGCCTTGTCGGGTGCGGGCGGCAATGACACGCTGAATGGCGGCCTCGGCAACGACAGCCTCGACGGCGGTTCAGGTTCTGACAGCCTGATCGGCGGGCTCGGGGACGATCTCTTCACGGTGGACAGCGCAAGCGACATGATCGTGGAACTGGTGGGCCAGGGCAACGACACGATCCAGTCGGCGCAGAGTTCCACCACCATCGCGGCCAATGTCGAGGTGCTGCAACTCCTCGGCACGGCCAACATCGCGGCCATTGGCGACGCGGCTGCCAACACGCTGATCGGCAACAGCGGCGGCAACCTCTTGTCTGGCCTGGGTGGCGCGGACTCGCTTTACGGCGGGGACGGGGCCGACACGCTCGACGGCGGGGCCAGTGTCAATCTGCTGACGGGAGGTGCAGGCAACGACACCTACATCCTGACCAATGCGACGGATGTGGTCGTCGAGGCAACAAACGGTGGCATCGACATCGTTTCGACCGAGCTGACTGTCATCCTCGCAACCGAAGTGGAAAACCTCCTGCTGACCGGCATCACCGCCGCGCAGGGCACGGGCAACGTGCTGGCCAACCAGATGACGGGCAACACCGGCAACAACCGCCTGAACGGGCTTGATGGTAACGACACGCTGATCGGCGGTGGCGGCAATGACACGCTGGATGGCGGCATCGGCAACGACATTCTGTATGGCGGCGTTGGAAACGACGTCTTCTACATCGACAACGCAGCCGATACTGTCATCGAATTCGCCCCTGACGGGATCGACCGCGTCTTTGTCGGCTACAGCTACACGCTGGCTGCGAATGTCGAAAACCTGACCCTGCAGGGCATCGGCGCCATCAACGGCACCGGCAATTCTTCGGCCAACGCGCTGACCGGAAACACCGGCGCCAACCAGCTGTTCGGCGACATTGGCAATGACACGCTGGCGGGCGGCGGCGGGAACGACACGCTCAATGGCGGATCGGGGACAGATTCGATGAACGGTGGCGCCGGCGACGATCTGTTTGTGGTGGACAGCGCCACCGACATCGTGACGGAAGCTGCAAGTCAGGGTACAGACACGGTCCGCTCAGGTTTTAACTGGACACTCGCGAACAACCTAGAACGGCTGGAGTTTATCGGCACCGCCAATACCACTGGTGTCGGCAACACCGGTGCCAACACACTGGTCGGCAACACCGGCGCGAATGGGCTGCAGGGTCTGGGCGGGGCCGATACATTGAACGGCGGCGCGGGCGGCGACACGATGACTGGCGGGTCCGGCGCGGACCAGTTCCTGTTCACTGCAAGCTCGAACGGCGCGACCGACCTGATCACCGACTACAACACCCTTGATAGCGGCGCAGAAGAGGGTGATCTGCTGGTGTTCCAGGGGCTGCTGGTCGGAGCCTTTGCCTATCGCGGCACCGGCGCGTTTACCGGCGGGTCAAACAACACCGAGGCGCGGGTCTCCGGCAACTCGGTCCAGATCGATACCGACGGCAACGGGGTTGCGAACTTTACCATCGTGATGACAGGGCTGACGACGGCGAGCCAGCTGCAGGCGGCTGACTTCCTGTTCATCTGACCGCGGACTGCCGCATGCCCGGTCCTCATCCGGTGCTCGCGACGGCGTGGCTTGCAGTGCACGCGCCACAGGCATAGATTTGCATGGCAACACCAGGAAGGACCCTGCCGATGGCAATGGAAGCCCGCGATATCGAGGCTTTGATCCGCGCGAACTTTCCGCAAGCCCGGATCACGATCACCGATCTGGCCGGCGACGGCAATCACTGGGCAGCAGAGGTGATTGACGAAAGCTTCAGGGGGCTGAACCGCGTGCAGCAGCAGCGCGCGGTCTATGCGAGCCTCAAGGGAAAGATGGATGGGGCGCACGGCGAGCTGCACGCGCTGGCGCTGACCACCAAAGCACCGGATTGAAAGGAAAAACCAGATGAGCGCCGAAGACCAGATCCGCGAAACCGTAACAAAGAATGACGTCGTGCTGTTCATGAAAGGCACCAAGATGATGCCGCAATGCGGCTTTTCCAGCCGCGTGGCCGGCGTTCTGAACTTCATGGGGGTCGAGTTTCAGGACGTGAACGTGCTGGCCGACGCCGAAATCCGGCAGGGGATCAAGGATTTCTCCGACTGGCCTACCGTACCGCAGCTTTACATCAAGGGCGAGTTCGTAGGCGGCTGCGATATTGTGACCGAGATGACGCTGTCCGGCGAACTTGATCAGCTTCTGGAAGCCAAGGGTGTGGCCTTCGACAAGGAAGCTGCGGAAAAGATCCGCTCCTCCAACGCGTGATCGCACAAGTCTGGCGCAGCGGGCACCCTGCGCCGCGACTTCAGGCCCGGCAGTGGGTCAGAAGGGGCGTTGTCGTGCCATGCGCGCGGTCGCGGTAGTTAGGCGTGCTCTGCCCGCTCGCCAACTGCCACACCGGGAAGGACCCGTCCGAGGGCCAGGCATAGCGCAGCCCGGGGGCAGACGGGTCGCACATTTGCAACGTCATGCCGCGTCCTTCGGCATCCAAACGGACCATCTGCTCCTCGTTCTCAACGCCGTATTCCACGGCGAACACGTTGCTGCCGTCACACACGCAGGTGATCGTTCCAGCCGCAGGAACCTCTGCCGCCGCAGGCGGGGACGTAGAGGGCACAGGCACTGTGCCTGCAGCCAAAAACGGCAGGAAAACGAACGAGGGCCGGATCAACTGCGGCTTTCAACACGGGTCGCCAGCGCCTCGGCGCGGGACGCAAGATCGGCGAGCGTCGCGGCCAGTTCCGGCGGCACGACCGGCACTTCGACCTTTACCGCTGCCTCAGGGGGGCTGGCCTCCAGCAAGGCCAGGCGGGCCTTGAGCGTGCGCGTCTCATCTTCCAGCGCGGCAGTCTTGTCGGCAAGCATCAGCCCGGCCATCAGAAGCATCTTTGCCTCGGGCAGACGGCCCATCTGTCCGACCATCGGCGCGGCTTCGGTATCCAGCATCTGCGCAGCTGCCCGCAGGAAATGTTCTTCCCCCGGTTGACAGGCCACCTGAAAGTTGCGCCCACCAATCATGATATCCAGCTCAGGCATGTTCGGCCTCCTCGATCAGCGGGGTCAGTTCGGCGAGGATGTCATCCATCTCGGCCATCTCGGTCAGGCGTGTGGCGCGCAGCGCCTCGATCTCGGCCAGAAGCGCCTTGTTGATCATCTGCGGCTCCACCGCGCCCATCTGCGTCTCGCGCAAAACGCGAAGCTGCTCGCGCAAGGTTATGGCGGTCTTGCGCATGCGCTGCAATTCTATCCCTTGCACGTCGAGCTGGCGGGTCATGCGGTCCAGCTTCTGCTCCAGTTGCGGGTTGCTGGCACCATCGCGGTCGCGCGAGAGTCGCAGGCGGTCTTGCAATTGCCCGGTCAGCGCCGTCTGGTCGCGCAAAGCGGCCTTCAGGCGGGCGATATCGGCATCCTTGTCTTCGGTCAGGGCAGTGGCAGGCGCAGGCTGCGGCGGCATCGCCATCGGTGCAGGCATCACCGCTGGCGCAGACGCCACGGACTGTGCCCTTGTCGGAAGGATGTCGAGCCCCTTCCCGATACGCTCCAACGCCGCAAAGAGGCGCCTCTCCAGATCCGCAAGATCGCTCATGTCAGGCCCTTTCCCTTGGCACAGCCCCGAAACAGCAGACCGGGGCATGCGGGTATGTCACAGGCAGAAAGCGAATCACCGCCGCCCGCGTCAAGCCTCATCTTAGCGGAAAGGCAAAGCGAGGGTCTGCCCTTATTGCCAAGGCCTTGGGCGGCACGCTTGATCTTGCCGCCGGGGCTGGTATTCACCCTGCATCCGGAGGGGTGATCTGCCCCTTTCCCCATCAGCCTCACGAGGACCAGACCCTTGGATATCGAAACGCTCCGCGCGCGCCACCCCGACCACTGGCGCCGGGCCTGTGCCATCCGTGTGCTGACCCTCGACGCGGTGGCAGCGGCGAACTCGGGACATTCGGGAATGCCCATGGGGATGGCCGATGTGGCGACCGTGCTTTTCGAGAAGCATCTGAAATTCGACGCCGCAGCCCCGCACTGGCCTGACCGTGACCGCTTCATCCTGTCGGCGGGGCATGGGTCGATGCTGATATATGCCCTGCTGCATCTGACGGGTTATGCCGACATGACGCTGGAGCAGATCCGCAAGTTCCGCCAATGGGGTGCGATTACGGCCGGGCATCCGGAGTATGGCCACGTCAAGGGGGTAGAGACGACGACCGGCCCCTTGGGTCAGGGCCTCGCCAATGCCGTGGGGTTTGCCATGGCCGAAGAATCGCTCCGCGCGCGGTGGGGCTCAAAGGTGATGGATCATCATACCTATGTGATCGCAGGCGACGGCTGCCTGATGGAGGGCGTGAGCCACGAAGCGATTGCGCTGGCCGGTCGCCAGGGGCTGGGCCGGTTGATCGTGCTGTGGGACAACAACGGCATCACCATCGACGGCAAGGTGTCGCTCTCGGACGTGACGGACCAGAAAGCGCGCTTCAAGGCCAGCGGCTGGAGCGTGTTCGAATGCGACGGGCATGACCCTGAGGATATCGACCGGGCGCTGACGGCGGCGAACGCTTCTGCCCTGCCCTCGATGATCGCGTGCGCTACACATATCGCGCTTGGCTCTTCGGCGCAGGACACGTCCAAGGGGCATGGCGCGTTGACCGCGCCCGAACTGATTGCCGCCACACGCGCGGCCTATGGCTGGGACCATGGCCCCTTCGAGATCCCTGCAGACATAAAATCCGCATGGGAGGCGACGGGCGCCCGCGGCGGTGCTGCCCGCGCGGCATGGGAGGCCCGTATGGCCGCCCTGCCCGGGCCCCGGCAGGCCGAGTTCCGCCGCATCTTTGCCCGCGAGGCGCCCGTCCGGCTGGCACCCGTGATCCGCGCGCTGAAAAAGCAGGCGGCGGAGGCGGGCGTAAAGATGGCCACGCGCACGGCTTCGGAAAAGGTTCTGACGGCGGTAAACCCGCTCATGCGCGAAACCATCGGCGGGTCTGCCGACCTGACGGGGTCGAACAACACCAGAACCGCCGATCTGGGGGTCTTCTCGGCCGAAGACCGCAAGGGGCGCTACATCTACTATGGCATCCGCGAGCATGGCATGGCCGCCGCGATGAACGGCATGGCGCTGCATGGCGGGGTGCGGCCCTATGGCGGCACCTTCATGTGCTTTACCGATTATGCCCGTCCGGCAATGCGGCTTTCGGCGCTGATGGGGATTCCGGTCGTCTATGTGATGACGCATGACAGCATCGGTCTGGGTGAGGATGGCCCGACCCACCAGCCGGTGGAGCATCTGGCAATCAGCCGGGCCACGCCGAACACGCTGGTGTTCCGCCCCGCCGACCTCGTGGAGGTGGCCGAGGCCTGGGAGATCGCGCTGACGGAAAAGGCGCGGCCCTCGGTGCTGGCGCTGAGCCGACAGAACCTGATCGCGGTGCGCAAGACCCATCAGGCGCAGAACATGGTGGCGCGCGGCGCCTATGTGCTGGCCGAAGCCGAAGGGGCACGACAGGCGATTCTGATCGCCACCGGGTCCGAGGTGGAGATCGCGATGGAGACGCGGGCGGCGCTGCAGGCCGAGGGGATAGGTACGCGCGTGGTGTCGATGCCGTGCATGGAACTGTTTGCGGCGCAGGATGAGGCTTACCGGCGCCGCGTTCTGCCTGCGGGCGCAGTACGGGTGGGCATCGAGGCCGGCGTGCGTCAGGGCTGGGACCGCTGGCTACTGGGCGAGCGCGGGCGCGAGGCAAAGGCCGCTTTCATCGGCATGTCGTCCTTCGGGGCGTCGGCGCCTTATGACAGGCTTTACAAGGAATTCGGGATTACCGCTGAGGCTGCGGCCTCGGCTGTGCGGGGGATGTTGTAAGGGGGCGCTGCCCCGAGGCCGTTCCGGCCTTCCCCCGGGATATTTCTGAATAGATGAAGGGGGGGCGTCAGCTGCTCTTCATTTCCTGCAAGGTGTTGCCGCCATCGACGGCAATCAACTGACCGGTGAGGTAGCTTGCCTCATCAGAGGCGAGGAAGACCGCAACATGGCCAATTTCCTCGGGGCGGCCGGGGCGACCGACCGGGGTGCGTTTTCCTGCCCGCAGTTCTGCGGGCGAGGAGGAGCCGGTGGCAATCCAGCCCGGGCCGATGCAGTTGACGGTGATGCCGTAGGGGCCGCTCTCGATCGCCGCGACGCGGGTCATTCCCAGCATCCCCGCCTTGGCCGTGGCATAGGGGCCGGAGCCAACGATGCCGACAAGAGGGCCTGTGACCGAGGACATGTGGATGATGCGGCCATGCCCGCGCGCTTTCATCCCGGGCAGGACCGCACGGGTCATCAGGAATGCCGAAGTAAGACTGATCGACAGGGCAAAGGTCCAGGCGTCGAGCGTCGTGTCGGAGAGTTGCGCGCGGCGCTGGCGTTTGCCGGTCTGGACCATGCCGGCATTGTTCACGAGGATGTCAATGGGGCCAACGGCTGCTTCGACCTCAGCGGCGAGGCGGGCGGCGCTGGCTTCCTGCGTGAGGTCGGCGGTGGCCGCGAAGCTGCCGGGAAGCTCGGCCTGCCGGTCGAAGATCCGCGCGGTCGTGGAGGTGATGGCCACCCGCGCCCCCGCGGCCGCAAGGCAGCGCGCAGTCGCAAAGCCGATGCCTTCGGCGCTGCCTGCGCCTGTGATCAGGGCGATTCTGCCTTGGACGCCTGCCATCTTCTTCTCCGTTTAGCGGTTGACCCTGCCGGTCTGCTGTCCATGCTAGGCTGATCTTTTGTCCCGGGAAAGCCGTCATGACCGAAGCTTGCCGCATCATCGAGGCGCTGGAGCTGCGCCCGCATCCAGAGGGGGGCTGGTATCGCCAGACCTGGGTGGGGCCGGAGGTCGCCGGGCGGGCGAGCGGGACGGCGATCCACTTCCTGCTCAAGGCAGGGGAGCGGTCGCATTGGCACCGGGTGGATGCGGATGAAATCTGGCTCTGGCATGCCGGGGCGCCGCTGGTCCTGTCGCTTGGCGAGGCTGAGGCGCGCGAAGTCAGGCTGGGACCGGACGTGCTGGGGGGCGAGGCGCCGCAGGTTCTGGTGCCCGCCGGCTGGTGGCAGGCCGCGGTGAGCACGGGGGACTGGACGCTTGTCAGCTGCACCGTGAGCCCCGGCTTCCGGTTCGAGGGGTTCGAGCTCGCACCTCTTGGATGGGACCTGCCGCAGAGGGGGGGGGCGTGATGGACCACCGTACCTTCCTGGCGGGGATGGAGGGGGCGGTGAAGGCCGCGCTGATGGAGCGGTCGGACCGGGCGGGGCTTTGGCATCTGGCCGGACACCTTGGGGCGATTGCGGTCTGCTCTGCGCTGATCCTTGCCGGAGTGCCGGGATGGTGGGTCGCGGTGCCGGTGCAGGGGGTGCTGGTCGTCTTTCTCTTTACGCTGGAGCATGAGGCGACACACAAGACGCCCTTTGCCAGCGAGCGCCTGAATGAAGCGGTCGGGCGGGCGGCAGGGCTGTTGCTGGTGCTGCCGTTCGAGTGGTTTCGCTATTTTCACCTCGCTCACCATCGCTGGACGAACATCGAGGGCCAAGACCCCGAGCTGGAAGGCGGAAAGCCGCAGACGAGGGCTCGCTGGCTGTGGCATGTGACCGGCCTGCCCTACTGGATCTCGGCGGCCCGATTGATGGTGCGACTGTGTCTCGGCCAGACGGAGGAGGCCTGGATGCCCGCTGCCGCCAAGGCCCGGGCGGCGCGCGAGGCGCGGATGATGGCTGCCGTTTACGCAGCCGTCGCCCTGTCGTTCGCCTGGACCGATGCGGCTTTCTGGCTGTGGATCCTGCCGGTGCTGGTCGGTCAGCCGGTGCTGCGGATATACCTTCTGGCCGAGCATGGCGACTGCCCTCTGGTCGCCGACATGTTCCGCAATACGCGCACGACATTCACCACCCGGATCGTGCGGTTCGTGGCCTGGAACATGCCCTATCACGTCGAGCATCACGTGCTGCCGCAAGTGCCGTTTTACCGTCTGCCCGCGCTGCATGGACTGATGAAGGCAGACTTGGCGGTCACGGCTGAGGGATATGCCGCCTTCACCGCCGAATACCTGGCACGGCGGCTCTGATCTGGTGTGACGGGTGTTCTGGTGGGCATTGTGATGGGCACAAGATCGCGATGGCTCACAGGCGCCCGGCGGGTTAGGTGCGGTGGATGACATCCCCTCGCCCCCCGAACGAAGACACCTTGCGCGGCTTCGGTTTTGCGCTGACGGCGTATCTGATGTGGGGGTTCCTGCCGCTTTACATGAAGGCGATGGCGGGTATTCCGGCCGCAGAGATCATCGCACATCGCATCTTGTGGTCGGTGCCGGTCGCGCTGGCGATCCTCTGGGCGCTTGGCCGGACTGCGGACCTGATGCGCGCGCTGCGGACGCCTTCGATGCTGGCCATGGCGGCACTGACCGCGGCGCTGATTTCGGTGAACTGGGGGATTTACGTCTGGGCCGTTCTTTCGGGCCACGCGCTGGACGCAGCACTTGGGTACTACATCAATCCCTTGTTCTCGATCTTCCTCGGGGCGGTGTTTTTGGGCGAGCGGATGGGTCGGGTGCAGATGATGGCCATAGCACTGGCGGCCGTGGCCGTGGGTGTGCTGACGTGGGAGGCGGGGCGGCTGCCGATGGTGGCCCTGGGGTTGACCTTGACCTGGGGGTTCTATGCCTATCTGAAAAAGCGCCTGCCGATCGGGCCAAACCAGGGTTTCACGCTGGAAGTGCTGATCCTGCTGCCGCCTGCCCTGATCTATCTGGGCTGGCTTTTCTGGCGCGGGGAGAGCCACTTCGCGGCCGACAACATGCGCGATACGGCCCTGCTGCTCGGTTGCGGTCTGGTCACTGCGCTGCCGCTGATGATTTATGCCAACGGGGCCAAGCTCTTGCGGCTCTCGACCATCGGCCTTATGCAATACATCGCCCCGACGATGATCTTTCTGACAGCCGTGTTCATCTTTCACGAGCCGTTCAGCGCGGTGCGGATGGTGGCTTTCGTGATGATCTGGACAGCTCTTGCAATTTATACTGCAGCACTGATCCGACAAGCCCGCGCCTAAGGCCTGCTGATCGTGCCGCCACCGACCGCGGCAGGCACGCCGGTTGTGCCTGGAGCCGATGTCGGAAGCCCGCGCACGACGCGCAGCGCGAGATGGGCGAAGGCCTGCGCTTCGAGCATGTCGCCGTTCAGCCCGACCGCCTCGACCGGATCGACGGCAAATCCGGTCGCTTCGCGAAGCGCGGCCATCATTGCGACGTTGTGACGACCGCCCCCCGTCACCAGAAGGCGCGACACCGGGCGGGGGTAATGCTCGGCCCCGCGTGCGACGGCGGCGGCGGCAAGGGCGGTCAGCGTTGCCGCGGCATCGGCATCGGAAAGTTCATCCATTACTTTCAGAAAATCATGAAAGTCATTGCGATCAAGCGATTTTGGTGGAATTTTGAAAAAGTACGGCAGGCACAGAAATGCGGCCACCAGAACACTCTGCACGTGTCCAGACGCCGCAATCTGCCCGCCCTCGTCACAGGGCATGCCGCGGCGGGCGAGCATCAGGTCGTTGATCGGGGCATTGGCGGGGCCGGTGTCGAATGCCAGAAGCGCACCGGGCGTCTCGGGCTCGGGCAGCGTCGGGTCGATCCAGGTCACATTGCCGACGCCACCCAGATTCAGTATCGCCAAAGGCTCTGTGGCCGCCATCCAGCGCGCACAGGCGTGGTGGAAGAAGGGCGCGAGGGGCGCGCCCTGCCCGCCCAGACGCACATCGGCAGAGCGGAAATCCCAGACCACCGGCAAGCCCAGAACTTCGGCCAGCAGCGCGCCATTCCCGGCCTGATGCGTGCCCCGCCCCGCCGGATGGTGTGCGAGGGTCTGGCCGTGAAAGCCCACGACCTCGGCGCCCGAAAAGCGGGAGAGAAGTTCGGCATGGGCGGCCTCGACCACTTCTGCCGCCTCGGCCACGCCCGCCTCGCCGGGCCAGCGGCCCAAGGCCGCGCGCAGGGTTGCCCGCTCCGCCTCGCTGTAGGGGCGGTACGCGTGCGGGCCGAAGTCATGGATGCGCCGCCCGTCGGTCAGCAGCATCGCCGCATCCACCCCGTCAAGCGAGGTGCCTGACATTGCTCCGAGCACCCATTCCGGCCCGTCCTCTTGCCGTGGCCCTCTCATCTTCCTTTTGCCTTCCGCCCCGCGTATACGCTTCCGGATCATAAAGCATGAGGCAGCAATGACCTACCATCCGAAATCGGAATTCATCCATATGATGATCACGCGCGGCTTTCTGGCTGATTGCACCGATCTGCAGGGGCTGGATGCGGCTTTGGCCAAAGGGGTCGTGCCTGCCTATATCGGCTATGACGCGACGGCGGCGAGCCTTCATGTCGGGCATCTGATGAACATCATGGTGCTGCGCTGGCTGCAAAAGACCGGGGGCAAGCCGATCACCCTGATGGGGGGGGGCACGACGAAGGTGGGCGATCCGTCCTTTCGTGCCGAAGAACGGCCGCTGCTGACGCCCGCGAAGATCAACGAGAACATCGCAGGCCTGCAGCAGGTGTTCGGGCGCTACCTGTCTTATGGGACGGGCGCGACCGACGCCATCATGCTAAACAACGCCGAGTGGCTGGACCAGCTCAACTACCTTGATTTTCTGCGCGACATCGGGCGGCATTTCAGCGTGAACCGGATGCTGAGCTTTGAGAGCGTGAAGTCGCGGCTGGACCGGGAGCAGTCGCTGTCATTCCTCGAGTTCAACTACATGATCCTGCAAGCCTATGATTTCCTTGAGATCAACCGCCGCTATGGCTGCCTTCTGCAGATGGGCGGGTCGGACCAGTGGGGCAACATCATCAACGGCATCGACCTTGCGCGTCGGGTGGCGGAGACCGAGCTTTACGGCCTTACGACGCCGCTGTTGACCACGTCGGACGGGCGCAAGATGGGGAAATCGGCGTCCGGTGCGGTGTGGCTCTCGGCCGAGATGCTGAGCGCCTATGAGTTCTGGCAGTTCTGGCGCAACACCACGGATGCCGATGTGGGAAAGTTTCTGAAGATCTTCACCGAGCTGCCGGTGGATGAATGCGATCGTCTGGGCGCGCTGCAGGGGGCGGAGATCAACGGGGCGAAGATAGAGCTCGCCAATCTGGCGACCGGACTCTTGCACGGAGACGCGGCGGCGGCCGCGGCAGAGGCCACGGCGCGAGAAGTGTTCGAACGGGGCGGCACGGGCGAGGATCTGCCCACGCTGTTGCTGACGCCTGCGGAGCTTGCCGAAGGGATCACCGTGGCGCAGCTCTTCGTGCGAACCGGCCTTGCGGGGTCAGGCAAGGACGCCAAGCGCCTGATCCTGGAGGGCGGCGCGCGGCTGAATGACGAACTGGTGCTGGATGCGGGCCAGCGGATCGGCGCGGGAGAGCTGGCGAGCCCCGCAAAGCTTACGGCGGGCAAGAAGCGCCATGCGCTGGTGATGCTCGGATGAGGCAAAGAGTTGGGGGGGTTACCCCCCCACACTTCCAGAGAAATTTTTAGAAACAGATGAAGGGGCGACGGACCGTTCAGGGTGCGACCGTCACCTTTTGCATGATGTCGGGGGTTGCAGGCGGCTCACCAAGGGTGATGGCGTCGACCACATCCATGCCTGCGATGACGCGGCCTACGACGGTGTATTGCCCGTCAAGGAAGTCACCGGGCGCGAACATGATGAAGAACTGGCTGTTGGCCGAGTTCGGGTCCTGCGAGCGCGCCATGCCGACAATGCCGCGCTGAAACGAAATGTCGGAAAATTCGGCCGGAAGGTCGGGCTTGGCGGACCCGCCCATTCCCGCGCGGGACAGATCGTCGCCCTTGCCGAATTCCACGTCGCCCGTCTGGGCCATGAAACCGTCAATCACGCGGTGGAAAACCACGCCGTCATAGGCGCCCTCAGACGCAAGCGCGGTGATTTGAGCCACATGCTGGGGCGCCACATCGGACAAAAGGTCGATGACGATCTGGCCATTGGCGCCGCCAGCGACATCGATCACAAGGTTAGGGCCGGGGCCGTCGGGGACGTCCTGGGCGAAGGCAGGCGCTGCGGCGAGGATCAGCGCGGCGATCAGGGCTTTACTGGACATCGGCGGCCACCCGGACGGTGATCATGCGGTCGGGACTGGCGGGGGGTTCGCCGCGTGTGATCCTGTCCACATGCTCCATCCCCGAAATTACCCGGCCATAGACGGTGTACTGGCGGTTCAGGAAGTGGTTGTCGGAGAAGTTGATGAAGAACTGGCTGTTGGCCGAGTTCGGGCTTTGCGAGCGGGCAGCGCCAATGGTGCCGCGGTCATGCGGGATGCCCGAAAACTCTGCCGGAAGGTCAGGATGGTCTGATCCGCCCGTACCAGCCCGGCGCAGGTTGAAATTCGCCTCCATGTTGCCGTTGGCGACATCGCCGGTCTGGGCCATGAAGCCGTCGATCACGCGGTGAAAGCAGACGTTGTCATAGGCCTTGGCGCGGGCGAGGTCTTTCATCCGCTCGGCGTGCTTGGGGGCAATTTCGGGCAAGAGCTCGATCGCCACTTCGCCGTCCTTCAGTGTGAGGATGATGGTGTTTTCGGGGTCCTTGATGGCGGCCATGGGGCGCGTCTCCGGGTTTGGGGTGCGTTGCCCGCGGGAACCTAGTGACAGGCGGGCGCGAGGGAAAGGGGGAAAGTCGCACGGGAGGTTGACGAACGCGTGGCCGGGGATAAAGAGGGATGCAAAGCGAGGGAGCAGCGACATGGCCTGGAAGACACTGGATGACGTGGCGCTGGCGGGGAAGATCGTCCTTGTGCGCGTGGATATCAATGTGCCGATGGAGGCGGGCCAGGTGACCGACGCGACCCGGATCGAGAAGATCGTGCCCACGGTGGAGGATGTCCTGATGCGGGGCGGACGGCCCGTGTTGCTTGCACATTTTGACCGCCCGAAGGGCCACGTCGTGCCAGAGATGAGTTTGCACCAGGTGGTGCCTGCGCTGGAGCTGGCCTTGGGCCGCGCAGTCGTGTTTGGCAGCGATTGCGTGGGGGAGGCCGCGAAAGCAGCCATCACCGCAGCCCCTGCAGGCAGCGTGGTCTTGTTGGAAAACACCCGGTTCCACCCTGGGGAGGAGACGAACGATCCGGATCTGTGCAAGGCCATGGCAGAACTGGGCGATATCTATGTCAACGACGCGTTTTCGGCGGCACATCGGGCGCATGCCTCGACCTGCGGGCTTGCACATCTGCTGCCGGCCGTGGCGGGGCGGCTGATGGAAGCAGAGTTGCGCGCGCTGGAGGCAGCTTTGGGCACACCGAAGCGGCCCGTGGTGGCGGTCGTGGGCGGCGCCAAGGTCTCGACCAAGCTTGACCTTCTGGGGAACCTTGTGACCCGTGTGGATCATCTGGCGATTGGCGGCGGGATGGCCAACACCTTCCTTGCGGCCAAAGGGGTGGAGGTGGGAAAAAGCCTCGCCGAGCGGGACATGGCGCCGACGGCGCTGGAGATTCTCGACAAGGCGGCGGCTGCGGGCTGCTCGGTCCATCTGCCTGTGGACATCGTGGTCGCGCGGGAGTTCAAGGCGGGCGCGATGAGCGAAACCTTGCCGGTCGCGGCCTGCCCGGCCGATGCCATGATCCTGGATGCGGGGCCCGCGACGGTGGCAGCCCTCACCAAAGTATTCGAAAGCTGCCATACATTGATTTGGAACGGCCCGCTCGGCGCCTTCGAGATCCCGCCCTTCAACGCCGCGACGAATGCGGCGGCACGAGAGGTGGCGAGGCTGACACAAGCCGGGAAGCTCATCTCGGTGGCAGGCGGCGGCGATACGGTCGCCGCGCTCAATCAGGCGGGGGCGGCTGAGGATTTCACATTCATCTCTACCGCCGGGGGCGCGTTTCTGGAGTGGATGGAAGGCAAGGAGCTGCCCGGGGTGACTGCACTGATGGGCTGATGGGCTGTTCAGCGCCGCCGCAGCAGCATTCCCGTCACCCGCACGGACCAGGACCGTGGCAAAAAGCGCGGCAGGACGGCGCTGATCTTGTTGTTCAGGCCCGGCACGATGATGCGGCGGCCCGATTTCATCCCGCGCCAGCCCGCCTCGGCCACCGAACGTGCGGTCGGCAAGGGCATCCGGGTCAGGAAACTGGACTTTTCTGCGTTGTCAGCCTTGAAGAATTCGGTCTGAGTGGCACCGGGGCAAAGGACCGAAATGCGCACCCTGGTGCCGCGCAGTTCATCCGCCACCGCTTCGGAGAGGCTGAGCACATAGGCCTTGGTGGCATGGTAAACCGCCATCTGCGGCCCGGAGACGAAACCTGCGACGGAGGCGACGTTGAGAACAGCCCCCTGCCCCGCGGCCGTCATCGCGACGACTGCGCGCTTCATCAGCACGGTCAGGGCCACCGCATTCACGGCAAGCGTCGCCTCTTCGCGCGGCCATCCTGCGGGATCGGCAAAGGCGCCGTTGCGGCCAAGGCCTGCGTTGTTCACCAGCACAGAGATCGTGCGGCCCATGCTGGCGCTGTCCCACAGCCGCTCTGCCTCGGTGGCGTGGGCGAGGTCGGCAGGGATTACCACCACCTCTGCCCCGTGGTTTGCTCGGAGGTCAGTGGCCAATGCCTGCAGCTTGTCCTCTTGCCGCGCCGAGAGGATCAGCTGATGGCCATCCTTTGCTGCAATGCGCGCGAACTCGCGCCCCAGCCCTTCAGACGCACCGGTGATCAGTGTCCATGTCATGAGGCGCTCCATGATTCGCAAATCATCCTATAGCGAACTGAACTGATCGGTTCAATTGCTGTCCCGGCATCTGGCCTGTTAGCGCCATCAGGATTGCGACGCGGCGTCCAAGCCGCTATGCAAAATCGACCCCAGAAGGAGAAGGCCCCCGATGACACTGGCTGAGCAGACCGAACAGGTGCGAAACGGAAGGGGCTTCATTGCGGCCCTGGACCAGAGCGGCGGCTCTACCCCCAAGGCGCTGAAGCTTTATGGCATCGAAGAGACCGCCTATTCGGGCGAAACCGCGATGTTTGACATGATGCACGCCATGCGCGCACGCATCATCAAGTCGCCTGCCTTTACCGGCGACAAGGTTGTGGGCGCAATCCTGTTCGAACAGACGATGGACCGCAGCATCGACGGGGTGCCGACCGCCACCTACCTTTGGGAAAACCGCCATGTCGTGCCGTTCCTGAAGATCGACAAGGGGCTGGAGGCCGAAGCAGACGGTGTGAAGCTGATGAAACCGATGCCGGGGCTCGACGCGTTGCTGGCGCGGGCGGCAAAGGCCGGGATTTTCGGGACCAAGGAACGCTCGGTCGTCGATGCGGCCATTGACAAGGGAATTGCCGCGATTGTCGCACAGCAGTTCGAAGTTGCGGCGCAGGTTGCAGCCCATGGCCTGATGCCGATCATCGAGCCGGAAGTCACGATTTCGATCACTGACAAGGCCGAGGCCGAAGCCTTGCTGCAAAAGCATATCCTGAAGGCGCTGGATTCCCTGCCCGCGGGACAGCAGGTGATGCTGAAGTTGACGCTGCCGACCGTGGCCAATTTCTACCGCCCGCTGGTCAACCATGCCAAGGTGTTGAAGGTGGTGGCGCTGTCGGGCGGGTATTCGCGTGATGACGCGAATGCATTTCTGGCGAAGAATACCGGCATCATTGCAAGTTTCAGCCGCGCGTTGACCGAGGGGCTGAGTGCGCAGCAGACGGATGCCGCGTTCGACGCAAGCCTTGGCGCCGCCATCGACAGCATCTGGCGCGCCTCCATCGCCGGATGAGGATTTTGCCCCGTTTGGGAATTCCCAAGCGGGGCAAACTGTGCCAGTCTGCTGTCAAGCCTCCGGACAACGAGGGGCAGATGAGGCGGACCATGAACACGGCTGAAACGCGCCCTTCAATGGGCGGCATCCTTTACCTTTCCCTTGCAGTCTCGCTTGGCGCATACTTCACTTTTGCCGCCGTTCAGGGCGATTACGGCGTGTTTCGCAAGGTGGAAATCACGGCCGAGGCGGCAAGCCTGACAGTCGAGCGGGACCGGCTGACAGCAGAGCTTGCGGCCTTGCAGAATTTGACACACCGCCTGTCGGATGCCTATCTGGACCTAGACCTGCTGGATCAGCAGACGCGGGAAGTTCTGGGTTACATCCGCGCTGACGAGATCGTCATCCGCTGACCGGACCTGGGGCGTAAAGCCCCGCGGCAGGCACGCAAGCGCCCGGGAGTGTTGCGTCATTCGGATGAACGCAATCGGCTGTTCAGCATGTCGAAAACCTCAAGACAGGTGCCGCCCGCTTCGGCCTGGCGCAGAAAGCCTGCCCGCTGGACCAGAATCTCGTCAGGGATCGGGTCCAGAGCCAGAATTGCCATGACTTCATCGAGGAACGCATCAAAGGGCATCGCATGCGGGCTGGCGCGCCGCCCGGGCATGAGACCGGTCTGAACCGCAGGCGGCGCGAGTTCGTGCACGCGGATACGGGTTCCCGCCATTTGCGTCCGCAGCGACCGGGTCCAGGAACGGATCGCGGCCTTCGTCGCGGAATAAGTCGGCGTCATTGCGAGCGGCACGAAGGCGAGACCTGAAGACACGGTGATCATCCGCGCCGCAGGCTGAAGGAGCAGTTGCGGCACAAGAGCGTGGGGCAACCGGATCGGTCCGAGAAGGAGTGGATGCCGCTCACCCCTGACGGCATCGCGATGTGCCATACTGGTGGTGTCGAAACACAAGTTGAAGGAGAGGGCATCCATGGGAGAAGTTAGCATCATCGGCGTCGATCTGGCAAAGTACGTGTTCCAGCTGCACGGGGCGGTTTACCCGCCTGGCCAAGGCCGTGCCGGGGGTGAGCCAGAAGATGCTGACGCAGACGCTGCGGCGGATGGAACGGGATGGGCTGGAGGTGCAAAACGTACATCCGGTGGTGCCGCCGCATGTGGACTATTGCCTGACCGAACTCTGTCTTGGCCTCGGGGAGGCTTTCTGCGGTGTCTGGATCTGGGCGGGGGCGCATCTGAAGCAGATCGAGGCCTTGCGGGCGCAGTATGACGCACGCGTCTGAGCCATTCCCTCAGTGCATGGGTGCCAGTCCTCTGGCTGCTCCGGTACGGATTTTTTGCTTTGACCCAGCAATCTCCGATATTGTATGGATAGTTTAACGTTGAACTATCCTTATCGTGAGGGGAGCGCTGTCGATGGCCGCCAAGAAACCCGGGGATGCACCAGCCCCCGCCACGCCGAACCTGTCGCGCGATGATCTGTTGAAATACTACCGAGACATGCTTCTGATCCGCCGTTTCGAGGAAAAGGCAGGCCAGTTGTACGGCATGGGTCTGATCGGCGGGTTCTGTCACCTCTACATCGGGCAGGAAGCGGTCGTTGTCGGGCTGGAAGCCGCGGCCAAGGAGGGCGACAAGCGGATCACCAGCTACCGTGACCACGGCCACATGCTGGCCTGCGGGATGGAAGCCAGAGGCGTGATGGCCGAGTTGACCGGCCGGATCGGCGGTTATTCCAAGGGCAAAGGCGGGAGCATGCACATGTTCTCGAAAGAGCGTCACTTCTACGGCGGCCACGGCATTGTGGGCGCGCAGGTACCCCTTGGGGCGGGGCTGGCATTCGCCGACAAGTACCTCGGCAATGACAACGTGACCTTCGCCTATTTTGGCGACGGGGCGGCCAACCAGGGCCAGGTCTATGAGACCTACAACATGGCAGAGTTGTGGAACCTGCCGGTCGTCTTCGTGATTGAAAACAATCAGTACGCGATGGGCACCAGCGTCAAACGATCGACCAAGTCCACAACGCTGTTTGGCCGGGGCCTCGCTTACGGGATCAAAGGCGAGCAGGTCGACGGAATGGATGTGCTGGCCGTGAAGGCCGCAGGGCAGAAGGCGGTAGCTAACTGCCGGGCGGGCGATGGGCCCTATATCCTTGAGATGATGACCTACCGCTATCGCGGCCACTCGATGTCGGACCCGGCGAAGTATCGCACCCGCGAAGAAGTCCAGAAGATGCGCGACGAAAAAGACGCGATCGAGCATGTGCGCGATCTGCTGGTGAATGCGGGACTAGCGACCGATGATGACCTGAAGGCCATCGACAAGGACATCAAGGCGATCGTAAACGAAAGTGCCGAGTTCGCCAAGGAAAGCCCCGAGCCGCCGGTGAGCGAGCTTTGGGCCGATATCTACGCCTGAGGGGGAAATACCATGGCAACCAATGTACTGATGCCCGCTCTTTCCCCCACGATGGAGGAAGGGACGCTTGCGAAATGGCTGGTCAAGGAAGGGGATGCCGTGAAATCCGGCCAGATCCTCGCCGAAATCGAGACCGACAAGGCGACGATGGAATTCGAGGCGGTGGATGAGGGAACCGTGGGCCGAATTCTCGTAGCGGCGGGCACGGCGGGGGTGAAGGTGAACACCCCGATCCTCGTGATTGTGGAGCCGGGAGAGACCGTTTCGGACGCGCCAAAAGCCGAGGTGGTGGCCGTGGCCGCACACGCGAGCGAAGCACCGGCCACTGTTGCCCCAGTTGCAGCTGCTCCGGTACCTGCGGTACCTGTCGCGGCGGTCGGCTGGCCGCATTCGGACCTTCCCCCCGGCGCGCCCACCAAGACCATGACCGTCCGCGAAGCGTTGCGCGAGGCGATGGCCGAAGAGATGCGGGCGGACCCGAGCGTCTTTCTGATGGGCGAGGAGGTGGGCGAGTATCAGGGCGCCTACAAGATCTCTCAGGGTCTGCTGGATGAATTCGGCGCCAAGCGGGTCGTCGATACTCCCATCACCGAGCATGGCTTTGCCGGTATCGCCGTTGGCGCCAGCTGGGGCGGCCTGCGCCCGATCGTCGAGTTCATGACCTTCAACTTCGCCATGCAGGCGATTGACCATCTGATCAACTCGGCGGCCAAGACGCTGTACATGTCGGGCGGGCAGATGGGCAGCCCGCTCGTCTTCCGTGGCCCGAACGGGGCGGCGGCGCGGGTTGGTGCCCAGCACAGCCAGGACTATGCTGCCTGGTATGCGGCAATTCCAGGGATGCGGGTCTGCATGCCCTATTCGGCGGCGGATGCAAAAGGCTTGCTGAAATCGGCGATCCGCGACCCGAACCCGGTGATCTTCCTCGAAAACGAAATCCTTTATGGCCGCAGCTTCGAGGTCCCGACTGACAATGATTTCACCATCCCCTTCGGCAAGGCCTCAATCCTGCGGGCGGGGACGGATGTGACCATCGTCTCCTTCGGGATCGGCCTCACCTATTCCTTGGCTGCGGCAGAAGAGCTGGCCGGTCAGGGAATTTCGGCCGAAGTGATCAACCTGCGCACGCTGCGGCCGATCGACTATGACACGGTGCTGGCATCCGTGATGAAGACCAACCGCTGCGTGACGGTGGAAGAGGGCTTCCCCGTCGGGTCGATTGGCAACCATATCGGCGCCACCATCATGCAGCGCGCTTTCGATCATCTCGACGCGCCGGTGATCAACTGCACCGGCAAGGATGTGCCGATGCCCTATGCCGCCAATCTTGAAAAGCTGGCGCTGACGACGACCGCAGAAGTGGTCGCCGCTGCGAAATCCGTCTGCTACCGCTGAGGAGGAAAGAATGGCTGTTCAAATCCTGATGCCGGCGCTTTCCCCGACGATGGAAGAAGGGACGCTGGCGAAATGGCTGGTCAAGGAGGGGGACCGGGTCAAATCCGGCCAGATCCTCGCCGAGATCGAAACCGACAAGGCGACGATGGAGTTCGAGGCGGTGGATGAGGGAACGGTGGGCCAACTCCTCGTGCCGGCAGGCACGGCTGGCGTGAAGGTGAACGCCCCCATCGCAATTCTGCTGGAGGAGGGCGAGGCGCCAGGTACCGTACCGGCCGCCGCCCCTGCCGCCAAGGCAGCCACTGCGGCGCCGGGTGTTCCGGCGGCGACAGTCGCGGCACCGGTTTCTGACGCTCCGTCAGTTCGTCCTGCAGGCGCCCGCGTCTTCGCCTCGCCCCTGGCCCGTCGCATCGCGGCGGAGAAAGGCATCGACCTTGCGCAGGTATCGGGCAGTGGCCCGCATGGCCGCATCGTGAAGGCGGATGTCGAGGGCGCAAAGCCCGCCGTCGTTGCCCCGGTCGCGGCAACCGTCATCTCGGCCACGCTGACGGCAGAGGCGCCGAAGTCTGTTGCAGCCGCGATGCCGACCGGGCTGTCCACCGAAACCGTGCTGAAGATGTACGCGAACCGTGCCTATACCGAGATTCCCCTTGACGGAATGCGTCGCATCATCGCCGCCCGCTTGACCGAAGCCAAGCAAACCATCCCGCATTTTTACCTGCGTCGTGATGTCCGTCTGGATGCGCTGCTCAGTTTCCGCGAACAACTGAACAAGCAGCTTGAGGGGCGCGGGGTGAAACTGTCGGTCAACGACTTCATCATCAAGGCCTCGGCCCTCGCGCTGCAGGCGGTGCCTGCGGCCAATGCGGTGTGGGCGGGCGACCGTATCCTGCGGCTGAAGCCGTCAGATGTGGCGGTGGCAGTGGCAATCGAAGGCGGACTCTTTACCCCGGTGCTGCGCGATGCCGATCAGAAGTCGCTTTCCACTCTCTCAGCCGAGATGAAGGACCTCGCGGCCCGCGCCAAGACCAGAAAGCTTGCACCCGAAGAGTATCAGGGCGGTAGTTTCGCGATTTCAAACCTGGGGATGATGGGGATCGACAGTTTCGATGCGGTGATCAATCCGCCGCATGGCGCGATCCTTGCCGTCGGCGCCGGCATCAAGAAACCGGTGGTTACCGCGGATGGCAGCGTTGGTGTGGCCACTTTGATGTCTTTGACCCTGTCAGTCGACCACCGCGTAATCGACGGCGCACTTGGGGCGGAGCTTTTCAAATCGTTGGTGGATCTGCTCGAGCATCCGATGGCGATGCTCGCCTGACCGCAGAAATGCGAAAGAGCCCGGCAAGAGCGCCACCGGGCCCTTGATTGACGGCAATCTTGGCGTCGCGTCATACCAACGGCCTCAAGGATTGACCGTTCTTGCATATTCCCGCGAAGCGATAGAGCAGATTGCTTTGGGGTCGCTTGCAAGGAAGTTCCAAGCCTGACAGCACGCCTCGACGATTTCTTCATATGTGTCAAAGACCGAGATTGCGAGCTTGTCGGCGCGCAGACAGGCCCAGATGTTTTCGAGCGGATTGAGTTCGGGGGCATA
>Ga0105044_10002811_pt1 | contig 23871 bp, 20 predicted proteins | sample MAT01_FD_78092 | JGI IMG/M metagenome (GOLD analysis project Ga0105044, IMG submission 78092) | Freshwater microbial communities from Lake Fryxell liftoff mats and glacier meltwater in Antarctica - MAT-01 | ecosystem: Environmental > Aquatic > Freshwater > Ice > Liftoff microbial mat | place...
AATTCCAGACAGCGATCGCAATCTTGATCCCATCTCTTGATCCCATCTCTTGATCCCATCTAGTCTGAGGTCATGAAGTGGTCATAAAGTGGCCATGAAGTGGTCATTAAAATCATTGGTAGAATCAATGCTCTAGTTTAGCGCTTCCCCTTGTCTCCTTTGTGGCTTCAGTAGACAGCCCTTCCACCCTGTGCCCGTTGTCACAGATCAGATGAGGGTAGTCGCAGCACCATACTTTCCCATGATCACAATTTCCCATGATAAAAGCGCACCCCAGTATCATGGGATACGCCTTCCTCAAGTTAAAGTTCAGAGGCTGGATTTTGCTCAACGCTGATTGAACGCTAAAGGGGTCAGTGTCCATCACCCTTTAAAGATCTACTGAACAATCCATCAAATAGGATCACGCAGAAACAGCCCCTTAGCCAAATCGACCACTCACATAATCTTTTGTAGCTTGCTGAGCCGGATGATTGAAAATCGATTCTGTGGAAGAATATTCCACAAGATAGCCCATCTTCCCATCTCTGTCGGTTTGTTGTGCGTTGAAGAAGGCTGTCATATCCGATACCCGTGCAGCCTGCTGCATGTTGTGGGTAACGATGATGATTGTGAAATTTTCCTTCAATTCTTGCATCAAGTCTTCAATTTGCAAGGTCGAGATGGGGTCTAGTGCCGAGCAGGGTTCATCCATCAGCAGCACCTCGGGTTCGATGGCGATCGCCCGAGCAATACATAACCGCTGCTGTTGCCCCCCCGAAAGAGATAAACCACTCGCCTTCAGCTTGTCTTTCACCTCATCCCAAAGAGCCGCACTACGCAATGCCCGTTCTACCAACTCATCCATATTGCCTTGATAGCCGTTGATCCGGGCACCAAACGCAATATTTTCGTAAATTGATTTAGGGAATGGGTTTGATTTTTGGAACACCATGCCAACCCGACGACGCAATTCTGTGGCATCAATTTTCTTGTCGTAGAGATTGGTGCCATTAAACAGAATCTTGCCCTCTACATGGGCACCCGGAATCAAGTCATTGAGGCGGTTAAAGCAGCGGAGAACCGTACTCTTACCACATCCCGATGGGCCAATTAAAGCAGTCACCTTGCGGCTCGGAATGTCTAGGTGAACATCTTTAACCGCCAATGTAGAGCCGTAATAGTAGCTAGCACCTTCAACGCGAAATGTAAAATCTGTGCCAACGGCAGTATTCGATTGCATGGGGACAGTCCTCTGTCGAATAAAAAACACACGCGATTAACTAAGTCATGCTGAACCAGCACATCCGAACCAGCACCATCTACCTTTCTTGCTGATAGCGATTGCGCAGGTAGATAGCCGTAGAGTTCATGAGGAGTAATACCACCAGCAATACGACACTGGCAGCTGCCGCATTGGCATGAAACGCGGCTTGGGGGCGCGAAGTCCAGTTAAAGATCTGAATGGGTAGGGCGGAGAAGGAAGAAAATGGGCTGTTTGGCACAAACGCAATAAAGGTTTGAGCGCCAATCACAATCAAAGGTGCGGTTTCACCAATCGCGCGTGACAACGCCAAAATGGTTCCTGTCAAAATCCCAGGAAATGCCTGTGGCAGCACATGATGCCAGACCGTTTGCCAGCGGGTAGAACCCAATGCCATCCCTGCTAAGCGTAACCCATCCGGAACGGACTTCAACGCTTCGCGGGTCGCTACAATGATGACTGGCAAAATCAACAGCGCCAGGGTTAGCCCCCCCGACAATAAGCTACGGCCTTGGGTCAGCCCGCTAAAGAGTTGAACGAAAATCGTCAAGCCCAACATGCCATAGATGATGGAGGGCACCGCCGCTAGGTTGCTGACGTTAATTTCTACAAACCGTGTAAACCAGTTGTCACTGGCAAATTCTTGGAGATAAATCCCCGCGCCGACGCCAATGGGAAAGGCAACTGACGCCGTAATCAGCAACAGCCACATCGTCCCCACCAAGGAAGAGGCAATCCCAGCACGTTCGGCGCGGCGGGAAGGAAAGCTGGTGAGAAAATCTAATCTCAGACGTGAGGAGCCATCAATGATGGTATCGATGATCAAGGCGGCTAACACCGCAAGACCGATGAAAATAGCCAGCCAGGTCAAAGCTCTGAAAATATTATCAAGCTGGTAGCGTTTGCTGAGGTTGGGTTTAAATTTACTCGTGCTTTTGCCAAGGTCACCAGTAGACATAGAACGTGGATCAGTCGTAGTCATTCGTATTTCTCCTGGTACTTGCGAACAAACCAGTAGCTGAACACATTCAATGTGAGGGTAATAAAAAAGAGCGTCATCCCAACCACGAAGAGCGTGTCATACTTCAGCGTGCCCACGGCCACATCTCCTCCAGCGACCTGCACAATAAATGAGGTCATGGTTTGAATGGCAACACGAGGGTCAAGGGTCAAATTAGGGTTTTGTCCTGCGGCTAGAGCCACAATCATGGTTTCACCTACTGCGCGGGCAACACCCAACACAATCGCGGCCACAATCCCTGACAGGGCAGCCCGTAAAACGACACCTGTAACCACCTCCCGCTTTGTGGCTCCCACCGCGTAGGCGGCCTGCCGCAGGGTACTTGGAACGGCATAGATGGCATCTTCACTCAGAGATGCAATGGTCGGGAGCAAGGCAATGCCAAGCACCAAGCCAGCACTTAAACCGTTAAAGGTTTGTATCCCTGGGATGAAATCTTTGAGAATTGGCGTTACAAATAGGAGCGCGAAATAACCAAATACAACCGTAGGCACCCCAGCCAAAAGCTCTAGAGCAGGCTTCAGCCAGGCTCGAACTTTGCGAGGTGCATACTCACTTAGACAGATGGCAGCTAGCAGCCCCAAAGGAACGGCAACCAGCAAGGCAATGAATGAGGTGAGAAAGGTTGCGCTGATCAGCACAAAGATGCCGTATCTGGCATTGGTGAAGAGCGGCGTCCATTGGGTATCTGTGAGAAATTGCCAAAATGGAACTTGGCTAAAAAATTTGATGGTTTCTTGAATCAGTGAAAAGATAATGCCGAAGGTGGTGAAGACTGAAAGTAGAGCAAAGGCTCCAAAAACAAATCGGACAATTCCTTCGTCACGCTTACTTTTGGCTCGGTTTGGTTTCCACAACTCAGTGGAATGGTGAGCTTGATGCAGTCCGTTGTCGTCAGTCATGGTGATGTCTCGACTTTTTCTCTAGCCAGTCGGTCTGAAAAATTGTGATGCCGATGTGATGCCGATCTTTGACGCTTCTACAATGTTGCTATTTAGGTTGCATCCGCATAAAAGCCTAAATTAGACAGAAAACTGTCTCATAGCTCAGTTGAGTGCAATTTAGGATATCGACGACAACAAAGCCAAGTGTTTTGCGGGAAGTACCTCTGATTTTCCAGATGCCCATCCACAGACCTAAATGAAATGAAGGCTAAGTCTAGTGTGACCAAAGGCTCTTTTTAGAAGAAAGAGTTAGAAGAAAAGAGTTAGAAGAAAAGGCCAAAGTCAAGCGGTTGGAATGACTTGGCCTTTACCTAGGGCTACGATGACCCTTTATCGGTCAAAACCCATCCAATGCAAGAGCGCTGAGGGTAAAGAGCAATATTACTCGCCCAACATGCCTTTCACTTCGGTGTACTGATCATCAGAGAGGGTGACATAACCGGTTTCTGCCACAAATTCTTTGTTGGCAGGGTCGGTGTAGAAGTCAAGGAATGCCTTCACCTGCGGCTCTTCTAGGGCTGCGGTGCTGACATAGATGAACAGAGGCCGCGCGAAGGGAGCGTAGGTGCCGTTGAGTACATCTTCTGCGTTAGCTGCTACACAGCCCGCGCCACCATCGATTTCAACAGCCTTGAGGCTATCTTGGTTTTCTGCAAAGTAAGCGAAGCCAAAGTAGGCGATCGCATTTACATCACCCGTCACACCCGTGACCAAAACGTTGTCATCTTCGCTCGCGGTGTAATCACCCCGGCTAGCGCCACTCTCGCCACCGACAACTTCGGTGAAGTAGTCGAAGGTGCCCGAGTCAGTTCCGGGGCCATAGAGACCCAAGGGAGCATCGGGGAACTCAGGGCGAATTTGGTTCCAGTTAGTGATGGTGCCCTGGGCATCGGGTGCCCACATGGTGGTCAGTTCTTCAACGGTGAGGCAAGATGCCCAGTCGTTTGCAGGGTTGACCACGATGGTCAGTGCGTCAGTGGCAACGGGGACTTCAATAAACTCAACCCCAGCCGCTGCACAGGCTTCCTTCTCTTCGTCTTTGATCGGACGAGATGCATTAGAAATAGCAGTTTCGCCTGCACAGAACTTCTCAAAGCCGCCCCCCGTGCCGGAGGTACCTACCGTGACGTTAACATCGGGGTTAGCCGCCATGAATTCTTCGGCCATGGCTTCGGAGATGGGGAAGACGGTGCTAGATCCGTCGATCAGAATGTCGCCACTTAGCTCAGAACCCCCTTCTTCCATGGCGCTTTCTTCGCCAGTGGTGGTGGTTCCTTCGGAGGTAGAGGTGGTGCCACCACATGCTGCGAGGGTGAGGGTCATTGCGGTCAGAACTGCAAATGTTGCAGAACGCTTCTTAGAAAATTTGAATGCCATAATTCTGGTGCTTCCTGGATTTCGTTCAATCAATCAAACAGCCATATTTTATAGTTTGATCGTAAAGGACAGGTTAAGTTCGCCAGAATACACCTCGAAAAGCCGTTCTCTGTATACGAAACTTTTTTGGGAGAGCACCGTCGCAAGCAGATTATTGGCTGGGTGCTTCCGTTTTTTGCCTTGGCTTTGCCTTGATCGCAAGCGCGTCTAGCCCAGGGTTTATCGCCCTGGATGAGTCTTGGTTTACTTTTTCGCGCTTTACTTTTTCTCGGTTTAGGGAGCAGCCGCGCAATTTTCAGGAGCGTGACCGCAAAGGCATGGGTTATGGGATGCGCTCAGACTCTGAGTTGGCCTGGTTTTGGAACGGTGGGGCGATTCTTTCGCCCCAGGATAGTCCTTGATGCACCTGTTGATAGGCCAAGTACACTGCTTCGAGGAAATCATCGGAGGAGGTGTCAGCCGGAATGGTTTCGAGTTGGATGCGTTGCCGAGTTTGGTGGGCTAGCTTCATGCTGAGGTCTTGGCGGGCGGGGCGCGTGAGGCTGGCGCGGCGCGTGAGGTATTCGCGGAGGATGGCAAAGTCGTCGGGGGAGAGTGCGTCGAGGGTGGTCAGGCTAGGCAGATCAGGGGCCAATCGGTGAGCGGCTTCGGAACATTGTAGTTGGGCTTTGCTGGCTTGGGGTTCGACTTGCACCACGAGGGTGCCGGCGACCCAATCGCCAATGCGTTTTTCTTGCTTGCTAAAGACAATAAACAAGAGACCCAAAAAGATGAAATCGTCGATGGGGCGGAGGCGCGATCGCAAGACGGATTGGGATACCCCTAACGGACGGCCATCTTCGCGCACCACCCGAATTTTGGCCATCCGTTTGCCCGGTGTTTGGCCGCGCCAAAGTAGCTCAAAAAAGACAAAGTAGCCGCTGTAAAGCACAAAGTTGCCGAGAATCGCGATGCCCAACAGCCAAATGGGAACGGCGCTGTAATCGCCACCCAATTGAGAGAGGTAGTTAAACAGTTGCAGCGCAAAAAGCACCCAAATCGTCCAGTAAACCAGCAGCAAAATCAGCAGCAGGGAGTAGTCAACGATCAGTGCGAAAACTCGGTTGCCTACCCCTGCGAGGTGGTACTCTAGCTCAACGCTTTCGGGGGTGGAGAGGGTGTGGCGGTTGGTGTAGCGCATCAGGCGTCGGTGGGTGGCGTGCGATCGCCCCAATCTCGCAGCTCTAGGTCTAGCCCTTCGCGACGGGTGCGGAGGTCGTAGTAGATGACGGCCTTCATGGATTGCCAAAGGGGGAGGAGAAAAATCCCTGATAGCAGAGCTAAGACGACGCTGAGGGCAGTGGTAAACACTACAAAGTTTGTGGAACTAGGAGGAAACAGGAGGGTGGTGGCTTCTTGCACAAGCCCCATGACAATTTGCACCAACACTTGCACGGGAATCGTAATGATGCCGGTGACCATGAGGATGAGGAAAATGCGCCATACGCCTTTGCGGGTGAGTTCCCAACTGCGGCCAATGCTTTGGGAGGCTCCGATCCCTGGCTCGATCGCCAGGGACAAGTCAGCTACCGAAAAGCGCACGCTAAACCAAGCCATGATGAGGGTAAATACTACAATCACCATCAACACAATCAAACCCGAGGTCACAATCAAGGTGGGGTTGACGAGGGCTGCTGAGGCTGGGTTTCGTAGAAAATCAACGCCGCCCATGATGGCAAAAATGGCCACAATGAAGATGGCAGCCAAGATATACATAGCGAGGGTGACGCCCAGAAAAATCAACCCCACGATGATAGTTAAGATTAAAAATCCCCATTTTCGGCTGTGGGTGAAGCGCTGGGCTTGTTGGGGGGTTTCGGGTTGTTGGGTGAGTTCGCCAAAGGCGAGGCGGGCGATCGCCGCTGCCCCTGCCAAATATCGGGTTGAACATAGGATTAACAATACTAACCAAGCAGGGATCAATAATCCTAAGGTGCTGTAGTAGTCTTGAACCGTGGCAAAAAAGGCAATCAGGGGGAGCAACACTAACCAGGGGAGCAGCGCCCAGAGAGTGGCGATCGCCGCCACTTTCAAATAAGGCTTGAAATTTGACGTATAGAGTTTAAACCCAGTATTCACAACATTTCCCACGGTCATGGGTTGCAACGGGTCTGGCGGATCAAAGCTAGCAGCCATAGGTATTGCGAAATTTGAAAGGCAGTGTGAGCAGCCAATGAGCGGGTTAGTTAGGCACCATCATGCCGCGAACCTTCCCAAGGTTTAAAGGATTCATCAAAAAGATCAGAAAGAGATGACAAAAGACTGTAAAAGCCAATCCATACAGAAATCCACACAGAAATCCACACAGAGACCAGTCACCATGGCTAAACCCTGCACGAGGGCTTGACGCTATCCTAGTCTACGCTGGAGGAAGGGTTCTACCTTTTTGCGATCATCTATTTGAGATCAAGGAATTTTGAGATCAAGGAATTAAGATTGCGATAGGTTTCAATCACTGAGGAACCCAACAGGTATCCCAATCTTCTGCCCCATCGCGACTGTTTCCAGAATTTTCCTTGTTTCTGTGTCGTTTCTCCGTAGCCTTTGCCCATGAACATTCAGCGCTGGATTGCTCGCCGCGAGACCGATTGGCAAGCCCTCACGACCCTGTTGCAACGGACAGAAAAACGAGGACTCAAAACCCTCTCGGCGCATGAAATTCAGCAATTAGCCGGGTTGTATCGATCGGTGTCGGCAGACCTAGCGCGGGCCCGCACCCATGGTGTGAGTAAGCTGATAGTGCAAGATCTCCAGAACCTCATCACCCGGAGCTACAGCCAAATCTATCAAGGCTCCCGCAAGCAAGAATGGCAGGCTGTTGTCGATTTTTATCGGTGGGGGTTTCCGGCGGCGGTGCAACAAACGGCGGGGTATGTGGCGCTGGCGACGGGGCTGTTTGGGGTGGCCGCGTTGGTGGCTTGGTGGTTGGCTTGGAGTGACCCCGCCTTTTTAACGGTGATGGTGCCGCCGCAGATCTTGAGCCAAGTGCGCGATCGCCAAGAGCTATGGATGGGTTCCATCGTCGGCATCGAACCGTTCGCCTCTAGTAGCATCATGATCAACAACATCAAGGTGTCGTTCACGGCGATCGCTGGGGGCATGACAGCAGGGCTGCTCACCACCTACATCATGCTGCTCAACGGCTGCTTAATTGGCGCAATCGGCACCCTCGTTGGCCAAAACGACTTGGCCTTTCCCTTCTGGGCTTTCGTCTTTCCCCATGGCTCTTTAGAACTGCCCGCAATTTTCTTGGCCGGGGGCAGTGGCCTGCTACTCGCGCGGGCACTGCTGTTTCCTGGTCGGTTCCGCCGCGTCGATGCCCTCCGCTACTACGGCCATCAAGCGGCTCAGTTAGTCTACGGCATCATCCCAATGCTGGTGATTGCAGGGATCATTGAGGGCTTTTTCTCGCCCAATCCGGCGATCCCCGATGGCTTCAAATACATCGTTGGCACCGCCCTATTTGTCGGTTTGATCGCCTATCTTCGCAATAAACCTCCGGCAGGAACCCTAATCAGCAATAGTCTTCCTTAAGGCTTGAATCCCGCCCTACCCTAAATGGTTGGCAAGGGGCTTAAGCCCTTTGTCTGGCGTGATCTAATATAGCCGTAGCCATGATCCATCGGGCATTTATCTGTCATTCCCGCGCAGGCGGGAATCTATCTTGAGAGTCGTGCAACCCATGGATTCCTGTTTCCACGGGAATGACGCTGATATGTCTTAAATTTTGTGACTATGGCTATAGCTGGCAAATTTCTACCAGGCTGGCCTAATCCATGAACAGCGTGGCGGGGGGAGCGGAATAGAAGCTGATGTCAGGGTTTGATGTCGGGAGTTGATGGCGTGACGTTTGATCTATGACGTTTGATCTATGACGTTTGATCTATGACGTTTGATCTATGACGTTCGATCTATGACCGTCATCCCTTGCCAGCATCCTCTAAAACAGGTTGATCGATGGTTTTCTGGAAGGCTTCCCAGGCGCTTACGGCGGCGGCATCGGCAGGGGTTCTGTGGCGGAGGAGGGCGACCCCGTCACGAAATTCGAGGAGGCCATATTGGTCGCGGGCAACCCAGTTTGCAACCCGGTTGGCCATGGTTTGCAGGGTTTGTCGTTCATCCTCAAAGGCTGCTTGAAACAATTGGGGATACCACAAATCCACAATCAGATACTCCACGCGCCGCACTTGTTGATCATCTCCTTGAATCAGCAGCTCAGGATAGCGCACAATTTCTCGTCGGTTGGAGAGATGCGCCACGATGTAGCCCGACGCTGAAACGCTAGCATCAGGGGGAATGCGACCCATCAGACTCCGCACCGCTTGGGCGTGCTGCCATTGGCGGGCGGGCGAGGCATAGACCCAGGGTTGGAAGGAGTCGGGGATCACAATCGACAGGGCGCGATTGGGGTTAGAGGTGAGGGTGAGAACAAGCGCTAAGCCAATGCACACCTGCCAAAATTGCCGCACCCGAGGTTGAAACATCTGGGGACGCTGTGCCCACCAGAGAATGGTTCCATAGAATAAGCCAGGCACTACGGTGAGAGCGTAGCGCAGGTGTAGGGAAAGGGCGGTCGGGTCTTGCCGCATGAAAATTTTGGTGAGCGGGAAGATCACTAAGACCCAGGCGGCAGGGGAAAGAGCTGGCACGAAGGCGAGGGGAAGCCATTGCCCAAGTAGGTAGTTGAGGGTGCGATCGGGGGGGGACACTAGCTCTTGTAGGAGCTTTTGGGGTTGGCGGGCGATCGCCCACAACACCTCCACCGTCGAAGCTTCTTGGTTATTGGTATATTGCCCAAACTGCTCCACCATAAACCGCCGCGAAATATCTTCAGAAAACATCGGCATCAGCACGGTGGTGGCAAGCAAAACATAGGCCACACTCAGCCCACACACCCCAACGCCCACCCAGGGATGGCGACGGCTGAGCAATAAATATAGCCCAATGCCAAACAACACAATGCCCATGTCTTCTCGCACCAATAGCGTCAACCCCACCAAGCCCCAAAACAGCGGCCATTTGCGCTTTTCTATTGCCCAAAATGCCCCAAATAAATAGAGCGGTAACTGGGATAGATCGTGGAAGTTAGCGAGGGTGGGCGCAATCACCGCATTGGCAGCATAAAAACTAATGGCGATCAACCCAGCCAAAATGGGCGGGTGATAGTGGCGCGCGAGGGCATAGAGCACCAGCCCCGCCGCCGTCATTAGGGTAATTTGCAGCACCGATAGCCCAGCCGGAGAGCGCACCAGGGCATAGTAAGGCACCCACAGCAGCAATGCCGGGGTGAAGTGCTGCCCCAAGCGGCGATAGAACACTGCCGGAGCTTCTCCATCGACTAAAACGTTGATCGACTCGGTGGAGGATAGCGAACTCTCAAACCAACGCCCGTGCAGGGAGTTCCAAAATACTTGGTTGAAGATGCCCTGATCGAAGGCCACGTAGGTGGGGTAGAAGTTGAAATAGCGCTGGAGGGCAAACAGTACACAACCCACCCAGAAAATCGTAGCGGCGATCGCCACTGGTCGAAATTCTTTGGAAAAGAGAAGACCTTTGATGAGGGAAAAAGCAGCCATGCAGAACCAGTTATAGCGTTGCTTAAGGGGGCGTAATGGAGGTTGAATTCAGCTTTTGTCGGGGTTTAGTCCGTTTCTCGCGCGGATCTGAGGCCAGCGTTGACTCGGCCATTCTGGGGCAGCCCAAGGCGAGCCAGACGAGTTCCTCCAATCCCTACTGGAGAAACTCAGAAGATAGGGTTTATTATCCAACGTCTCTGGTACGCTACAGGGAAACACCTGCCATTATCGCGTGAGCAGGGCATGAATCAGCGTAGGGCGCAGGGGAATGGATCCGCAGTTTATCCAAACAGTTGTGAATGGTATCGCCGTTGGCAGCATCATCGCTCTGGCGGCGGTGGGGCTAACGCTGACCTATGGCATTTTGCGCTTGGCCAATTTTGCCCATGGCGACATGATGACCCTCGGAGCTTATTTCACCTGGACGGCCAATTATTTTGGGGTCAGTCTGTGGCTGTCTACCCTCATTGGCGCGGGGTTGGCGGTGCTGGTTGCCCTCATTACAGAGAAACTGGTGTGGTCACCCATGCGCGATCGCCGGGCTTCGTCTACCACCCTCATCATCATCTCCATTGGGCTGGCGTTGTTTCTCCGCAATGGCATGATTTTGATCTGGGGCGCGGCCAACAAGCAATATGATCTGCCCGTCTTCAGCGCTCTCAATATTGGCGGTATCCGCATTACCCTGAGCCGGGTGATTGTGATTGGGCTGGCGGTGTTGGCGATCGCCGGTTTGCATTACCTTTTGCAATACACCAAGATCGGCAAGGCGATGCGGGCTGTGGCAGACAACGTAGATTTGGCGAGGGTCTCAGGGATTAACGTTGAGCAAGTGGTGATTTGGACATGGGTGCTGGCCGCTGGCCTCACGGCGGTCGGGGGCGCGATGTATGGCCTAATTACCGCCGTGCGCCCTGACATGGGCTGGTTTTTGATTATGCCGATGTTTGCCTCGGTGATTTTGGGCGGCATTGGCAATCCCTATGGGGCGATCGCCGGTTCCTTTGTCATCGGCATCACCCAAGAACTCAGCACCTACCTCTTTGCTGCCGAATACAAACTAGCCGTCGCCCTCATTCTCATGGTGGCGGTGTTACTGGTGCGCCCCCAAGGCATTTTCCGAGGCACCCTCTAACCGATCTCATCCATGGAAAGCGGGATTCTGCAAAATTCTACAAACCTGAGCCAACACCCAGCAAACAGGATTGCCTCCGTCAGACAAGGGGCTTAAGCCCCTTGTTCCATGCAGCTTCACAAAGAATTGAAATTAGGGTTCTGTCACTGAATGGATAGGTCAGGAACCCCAATCAGCGGCATATTATTTTCGCGCAGATCTCTTAATAGTCGAGGTAAAACGTATCGTGACCACCCGATGATTTCGGCGGGGGAGCGATGGGTCTAGGTCTGGGGGCAAAAGCCGGTAATAATCCAGAGGAAGAGCCAGATGATGGATCAGCGGTGGCGGCTGGCTGAGCCGCAGCTTCCTCTGCTCGTAGGGCTTGGACGGAGCCTTCTAGGCTCGCAATTTGGGTTGTCAGAACGGCAATGCGATCGCAAATTTGCCAGCGTCGTTCATCCATGCCTTCCAACTCTTCTTGAAGGCGCTTTTTCTCAACCACTAGCTTATAAATATCCAGAAATGCCGCTGCCTCTGATTTTTTGCGGGGCATCGTCGAAATTTTGGGGCGGATGGTTGCACGAAATTGGGAACGACGCATGGCTCAATCCTCGCTAGGGTGGGGCGGGCAAACGGTTGGGCAGTGGGCAGATCGAGGAGCATTGTCAGCAAATAGCCCCAAGTCTTGAATATGCCTATTGTTCCCACTATTCAACGGAGTGCGCCACAATCCTGAGAAAATTTGCATTCGTTTATAAGGAAACGCCGCCCATTGTTGGCTTTTATAGCCCCAAATTGAGTTGCCAAGTTCTGAGGGTGCCCGTGTGGCCGGGGGCATGGTCGGTGAGGCGCAGTTGCCAGGTGCCCCGTGGCGACTGGCTAAATAGGGTACGCAGCCGAGGGGTGGTTTGCACGGAGAAGGTGTATTGCAAGCGGGTTGCGCGTCCGAGGGTGCGGCTTTGGAGCAAAATAGCAGGGCCTTGGGGGGGCTGGAGGCTAATGCTGAGGTCGCCCAGGTATTCGTGATCCACTTCGAGGGTGATGCGGAGATCCCGCAGGGGTCGAGTTTCGGTGACTTGGATCAGGCTGGTGACTCCCCGCAGATTGAAGTCAGGGATGGCGACAGCGGAGGAATTTTGGAGCGGAATCCATTGGTTGGGAATGAGCGGGGTGGGGAGGCGATCGCGCGCCAATTTCACAGCTCGGGCGGCATTGACTTTGCCATAGCCAAACCAGCGAGAATGGCCATTGGCGTTATAGGTGCCATAGCGAAAGCCCAGTTGGGGGTCGGGGTCAGAATCTACGACTTTATCGGCAGTATCTTGCAAAATCTGACGGACTTCTTGGGCGGTTAAAAATGGATTGGCCGACAACACCAGCGCCGCCACACCTGCCACCACCGGACAGGCACTAGAGGTGCCGCCAAAACTGCTGGTGAGATCCCCAGGGTCATATCCACTGGCTCCGAGGCGATCGCTCGTCACCACCCCCAAGCCCGGAAGGCGCGATCGCACCTCTGGCCCTGTAAACAGGTAGCCCGCCTCTGGCAACCACATCCCCGGTGGTGCGTTGTTGCTAGGCGCTGCCACCGAAATGGCATCTCCCCAGTTACTATAGGCGGCTTTTTTTCCTAAACTGGTGGTAGCCGAGACCGCCATCACATCGGGATGCACCGCAAACCCATTCATCCAGTTGGTGCTGCCCCGTAACACATTACCCGCCCAGCCCCGCTCTTCCACCGTGCCACTGACGGGGCGGTTGGCATTGCCCGCCGCAAAGATCACCACACAGCCCTTGCCGTTGCGCCCCTGCCGGGCGGCGCGGGTGATCGCCGCCCGCTGCCGCAATGATAGGGAGAAATAAATGGCGCTGGCTGACCAGCTACAGGAGATGACAGCAGCGCCTCGTTGCACCGCCCAATCAAACAAATTTTCGATCGCCCGATCATCCAAAAAGCCCGTTGTTCGGATCGGCAGAAGACTACAGCCAGGGGCAACCCCGATCGCCCCCTCCGCGTTTTCTTCGGCCACCGCAACCCCGGCGCAGGCGGTGCCGTGGTTGTCTTGGCCTTCGGGCAGGGGCAGGGCGTCCGATTGCTTCAGGTCACGCGGCGCTACCACTTTCCCCATCCCTTGAAAATCAGGATGATCTAAATCAAAGCCATCATCGGTGACAGCCACCACCACCGAGCGCTCCCCTCGGGTGATGTCCCAAGCGGCTTCGGCGGCAATATGGGCGATCGCCGCGACCTGATCGCCCCCCTGGTTGTGCAGATACCATTGCCGAGGATAGGCCGAGTCTTGGGGGCGATACAGCTTTTCTGACCGCATGATCACATTCGGCTCAGCCACCAAAACCTCTGGTAACCGCATTAACTGGTTGGCAATTTTAACTGGATTAGCCGTCGCCCGAGATGTCACTTGAAACACGTAGGTATGGGGCACCCCTTCCACGGGCTTGACCCCTTCTAGACCCACCCGAGCGGCGATCGCCCGAACCTGATCCATCCCTAACTCCCGAACAAATTGCACCGTAATTTCGTCGGTCAAATATACCAGGGTATCGGGGCTATTTTGCATCTGATAAACATGGCTGACAAACGATATCTGGGGCGAATTCCGCGCCCGCTGCATCGTTGCATCGAGTTGATCAGGGTTCACATGCAGATCTACCAAATCTACCGAGGGGATAGACAAGAAGGATTCTGGGTCGAGACCCTCGGTGGCCGCTTCCGGTGATACTCCTTCGTAGGGGCTAAGGGTGAAGCGATCGCCCACCTTGAGCAAAACCAACTCTTCCCCACCCCGTTGCAGCGTCAACCCTTCCTGATCCCGGCGCACTCCCAATACCGTTGGATCCGATGCAGGCGGCTCAAAGCTTCCACTCATCCCTCTATCCCTCCCACAAATATCGCCTAACTATTCCACCGACCATCCCATCCACCGACCATCCCATCTACGACTATCCCATCTACGACTATCCCATCCACCGACTATCCCATCCAGATTATCCCACTCAGACTATCGCTCAACCATCACCCAACCATGCTGAATGATTGCCCAACCTACGGTCTCAGCCATCGTCTAATCAAGCCTCTACCAGGGGTCTATTATTGGTCTACTAATAATTTGCTGAGGGTCTTAATAATTGCCTAGCCATGGATTCTAGTGTAATTGCTCCGTCTCTCGATGCACGGCATTTTTCGAGAAGACTGGCTCCGTAGCCTGCAAAAAAACTGCTGCACCTTTCCCCTAAGACCCAGGACAGAAGATGGTACTATTGAGCCTTGATCAACGGGTTTTATCCCATAGCTATATCCCTACACCCCCTGTCATGCTGATCTCTAAAGCTGTTCGCCTTTTCACCGTGCTTGGCTTCGTGACCCTTCCAGGACTGAGCCTGAGCATCGGAGCCGCACATGCTCAGACCTTCACAGTCTCTCAGATCGAAGAGATCACGCCTGCCGTTCCCGATACCGCTGACTTTCGCCCCCTCGCCCAAGGAAATTTGGTGCTTAGCGTCGGCCATGGCCAGCGCTTAATGCAAGAGGCTGAAACCGCTTTTTCCTCTGAAAACTACACGGTCGCCGCCCAAAAGCTCCAAGAAGCGCGCCAAGTGTTTAACCAGCTCTCCAACCTCTACCAAGATTTGCTCAATAGCTTTAACGGGGTTGACTCCCGCATCGCTGATGGTCTGCGACAACAAGCCTTCGAAACCACTCAGTTGCGCGACGAAGCTAGTTATCAGCTCGCCCTCGTCCACCGTGCCCAAAACCAGCCCGATCTCTCGGTGCCCTTGCTGATCCAAATCATCCGCAGCCAACAGCCCACGCGAGACTTGGGGCAACGCGCCTATCGCCAACTGTTTGAGCTAGGCTTCGTCGATTCTCCCTTCCCTCGGACTGAGCCTGTAGAGCCAACGTCTAGCCTCCCTCAATAAACCCTCTCAATATAAGCAGTCAGAAGAATAAGCAGTCAGAAGAATCAGGTAGCTATTCAGGTCAGGTGCAAAGGATTCATTCTGTTCCCCCTCATTTTTTAGCTCTTGATGATCACAAGAATTAGGGAGATTGGGGCGATCGTCCCCTGCCGTCTGTCTATGCTATCGATAGCCGATCAATTGCTTAGCCCCGGAATGAATGCCCCAAAATAAGAGTGGGTTGATTGATGGGCATAACGCTGTAGGGATAACGGCTCGACCCCTAACCGCACATTACCGCAGGAGGTTTGATGATCAGTACCAGCCAAGTTGAATCGATGATCCGCGCCGCCATGCCCGATGCGGAAGTCAAAATCCAAGATTTAACCGGGGGCGGAGACCACTACCAAGCCATCGTGGTGTCGTCTGCCTTTGAAGGCAAAAGTCTAATTCAGCAGCACCAGATGGTTTATAGCTCGGTAGGGCAAGCGATGTCTTCCGAAGCGATTCATGCCCTTTCCCTAAAAACCTATACCCCCCAATCTTGGGCTGAAGCTGGGCAAACAGCCTAGGTTCTCCCCAGTTTTCCCCTAAATCAGATACCCTTAAACCAGTTGTGCAATCCGAAAAGCTATGACCCCAGAGTTACAACAGCGAATTGATGGCATTGTCGGCAGCAGCAAAATCGTTGTCTTCATGAAAGGCACTAAGCTCATGCCGATGTGTGGTTTTTCTAACAACGTCGTCCAAATTCTCAATATGTTGGGCGTTCCCTATGAAACTGTGGATATTCTCGACGACGAAGCAATTCGTCAAGGAATCAAAGAATATTCCGCATGGCCCACGATTCCCCAAGTCTATATCAACGGGGAATTTATTGGGGGTTCTGATATTTTGATCGAGCTTTACCAGAAGGGTGAACTCCAGCAAGTCGTTGAAGTCGCCCTTGCCTCCTAGATATTTGCCTCTCGACTAGGATATTCGCCTCTCATTTGCCTATTGAATAGGCTGAACTTGACTGGGTATCCTGAGATTCCCTCCGCCATCGGTTTTGGGATATGCTCAAACGTTTAATCAGGCCATGGTGGGCTAGAGAAATCTGGCCTACCCTGGCTCGGTTTTTAGGGGCAGTTTGTAGGAAGATATGGTGTTAGGGGCGATCGCCCTTAACTCCATAACCAGCCTATATAAGTAGGCGGGCTGAATTAAATTAAGCTTAGTTGCCGGGTTTCGGCTCCGCTCAACCCTCTTCTCGCCAGGGCGTGAGCATTGAACGCAGTCGAAATGCGTCTTACAAATAACTACGTCTTTCTACTTAGTTAAACTCTTTAAAGTCCTAAAAGACATCCATCTACCCTTCAGCGGCCCAATCATACCCAGCTACAGGGCAGGTATATCGCTCGCAAGCGCCTCTAAGAAAGCAATCTCTAGCGTATCAGGTTCAGCCTCCACATCCTGCGCCATATTACGCATCTGAGAGAACACCCGAAACTGATCGAGGCTCGATAGATTCATGGCCATTTCTTTGGCGTTCGCCATGTCTTGCATGCTGACCAAGTTAAACTTGATATTTTCAGCATAGATAGCCAAAGTAATGTCAAAGATCTCAAAAAAGTGAATGACCCACTTACATTCATCTTCCGAAAAATCTTTGTAATATTGCACGAGATCTGCAATTCGTGCTTCTAGATGAGTTCTAGCGTAGGGACAGATTAATACCAATTTGAGCAGCAAAACCACCAACAGCAAGGGGTTGCCGTGAGATAACACCTGAACAAAAAGAGGTGAGGGTTCTTTATGGTTCTCTGTGGTTAGGTACTCGATCGCACGATTGGTTGTTCGAAGTAATAACGCATCATTAATTGTGGTGTCGTCATAATCTGCATAAAGGCCGTGCAACCGATCATCCAATTGCCCTTTTAGAATCTTTGTAAAATCCTGATTGTTAATAGAAAATAGCAGATATTTGCGAAGACCGCGCTTAAAGTCGCGATAGCGTAGACTCTGGATTTGCTGCAAGAAAATATGCGCCAAATTGGCATAACTAAACTTACCTTGGCGGGCGACAATCATCTTCACTAGTCGCAGCACTCCATCCCCTAGCGTTGTTGGGTTCCGGGGCTGAGTGACGGGATGCAAAGAGTTGCCCATCGACGATCGAGCCGTATAAAGAGCTAAGTCAAACTTAAATTTTTCTTTGAGCTGCTTAGATAAAGCCCGTGCCGCATGACGCTGCTCAGCGGGGTTGTTGAGATCAATATATTGGGGCACTAAGAGATAGGAAGTATATCGCTCAGACCAATGCTTTAGTCCCTGGGTTTCGTATTTAGATGTAAAAAGCTTTAGCTCTTGAAAATCAGAGCTGCTGACAAAATTCTTGAGCCATGTCCGCAATCTCCGTAGCGTAGGAGACATTGTTTTTTTGTCAAGAATAGGGTCTTCGAAACATTGAATGAGCTGCTGAATATAGGGATGATTACGGCTAATATCCCAGTTGTTAATCAAGATATAGCAGGAGCGCTTGAGAGTATTTCTGAACTCTGGTTCTTGGTTAGAGAAAAGGATCTCATAGAGTGAGGGGAGGGTATGAGAACTAATTGTATTGACATGATGGATGAAAAGATGTTTGAACTCCTGAAGCACATCTTCTGGAGTCCACTCTTTTACGATTTCAAGCAAATAGCTGTAAATGGTTTCCTGGGCTTTTGGAATATTCCGATGAAACCGTTCATCTTTGTCTTGAGAATCAGAGGTTTTGTCCTCTTGCAACCTGTTTAGAACCATTACGTTTCTTGACCCGGAAAATAAAGGCGCTAGTGTTTTGAAATATTGATTTGAAGCGTAAAGACCTCTAATCAATGGATCGATGGCAGCAAAACCTATAAAAGATGAACGATCATCAATAGTCTATTAGGCTTTAGCTGAAGACCTAGAGTTGTTGATCGGCTTATCAGTCGCTTATGCCCAGTCGCTCATTTCTAGTTGCTGAGAGAGGGTATGACCCATCTGCCATAATTGGTCAATTAGAGGCATACTAACAGTGACGTCGTAAGCAAGCTAATATTAGGAGCTGATATTAGGAATAGCCAAAAGCTGATACGAAGGCTCCGCAAGCATGGAGATTGCCGCGATCGCTTTTACTTGTCGAAATAACACAGGCGGGTTCTCAGGAAATCTGTCTCTAGGGAATCTGTAGAATTTTAGAAACGGATAGCCGTGATTACCAAACCTTTAAATGTTAGAACGTCCTAATGTTAGGGTTTTTCGGAAAAACTCGATTTTATTTTTGAAGCTTTTGGCTGCTATTAACGCGGTAGCCCGTAACTTAGTGGAATGCGGTTCATAGGCCAGACATGGCGTTGTCAATCTATGATTTATATCAGAAATCCGTATTAGATTTGTAGAAATCAAGTCTAACAATGTTAGATCTTTAGATTCCTGTACCGACCCATAGAGATAACCTCACATTCAATCTAGACAATTCCGCAAAGTATGTGTTAATCCGAGGGTTAATGCACCTTTGATTGACGTTTGGATGGCTAAAAACCTGATTCTGCTGATGGGAGAAGTGAGTTTTGGCGATCGCCAATCAGTAAATTTGTGTAGAGCGGCATCCCTAATGATTGCCATTGTACAGGAGGAAGCTGATTCTGCCTGTGGCTGCTCGGCATAATTACTGACATATTTTGGAAAATCTATGATTTTTCAGTGGATATACGGAGGTTTGCGTCAGCTTGTCTTTGTGTCTATGCTGCGATCGCTTCCCAAAAAAATGTAGTAAGGTTCTGTTCTCGATGAACTCTGCGAGATGGGTCGTAAACCGCTCACCGTCGTAGATGGTAGGAAGGCTCAGCGGCGGACGAGGTTGGGAGGGGCGATCGCCATCTGGTCGAGCGTCTGATTCAGTGCTGGATCGGACGGATAGACCCCGGCCCAGTGCGCCAGGGCTTGATCCATCAGCTCGATTGCTTCGGAGAGGGCGTTGAATTGCCAGTGTTCCACCAGCCAAGTGGGCGTTGAGCGCAGTTCTGTTTCGAGAAACCCCTGGAGAGTCGCTGATCCCGTCAGGCAGCCTGCAAGGGCACCAGCCAACAGCCCAGTGAGTCCGGGGGTGGCGCTGTGGGTCAGCCGTTGGAAGAGCAGGATCGGGTCATAGGGGCTGGTGGCGACGAGATACAGAGCTTCGCAGAAGGCAGACGGTAAACCAAGCGGTGGCAAGATGTTGGGTAGAGTGTGGCGGGCGATCGCCATACTGCATTGGCGATCGATTGCATGTTGCAAATGCTGGAGTTGCTCGACTACCGCTACATCAGCGGGGATAGTCGAAAGATTGGCCAAAATTTGGGTGGGCAACTGCGCGGGCGTTAGTTCTTCGTAGATGGCGAGTTCGAGGAGCAGCGCCAATATGGGGGCGATCGCCCCTTGCTCGCGGGGCAGGTGACAGGCGATCGCCCCCTCTTGCAAACAGGGCGCATGGGCTTCCCAGGCTTCATGGTGATAGAGCGCGAGGGGCAGGGTGGCGATGGCAAACCCCAACCCCTGCTCAGAGCCAGCAAGGGGAGACAATTCTTGGGTGAGTTGATCCCAAGGAAGGCTGTCGCTTCCCTGCGCCAGGGCTGAAAGGACAAGCCGCAAACCCCGAATGCCACACTTAATTACTGGGTCTGGGGCGGTGAGAGCCGGTGTCAGAGATAGATTGACCCTGTCTTGCGCTGTGGGTTGCAGATGGCGTTGGGAGGGTAGCGACGAGCCGGCGAGGTGACCGGCGATCGCCCCTAGCAAAGTGCCCCGAAAGCGTGCGGCCAAGGAATAACGCATAGAACCGTCAATGGAAAGACTGGGTTGATCCTAGCTCAGAAGCCACCTAGGGCGAGTGCATCCGGCGCAGTTCCGTAATTTGGTCAGCGATCGCCAAAATAGCAGCGGGCATATCTGGCCCCGTTAAGACGACCTCAACGGAAGGTGGACGGTTTCGGACAAACGCTAACACCTCAGCTTCTGGAATGAGGCCAAAGTTAATCGCCAAACTTAGCTCATCCAACACAACCAAACTATATTTCCCGGTGGCCACAATGGCTTGGGTATGCTGCCACAGATCTTGTAGCGCCTGCCGTTCGGGGTCTTCTAAGTTGGGGGTGTCGATGTAGCGGGGAAGGTCAGAGCGGAGCCAATCTAAATGCTGGCCAAGCTGCACAGGGCGATCGCACCCCTGCCGAATCCCCCCTTTCAAAAATTGCACTACTAACACAGGATTTCCCTGCCCCGCCGTGCGGAGAGCCTGGGCGATGACATCTGTAAAAAAACTGCGATGGGGGCATGTAAAAACCCGGACTAAACCCTCAATCATGGGCGAAAAGGAGCGCTCTGCGCCAGTTGCGGATGGGTTGAGTTGAGAAACCATAGAACCGATTGACAACCTCGTGATGAACCAAGAACGCGCCCGCCCGTATCCGAACATTCCTGCACCCTATCCCTAGAGTAGAATCCCTAGAGTAGAATTCCTAAATTTAGAAGCTTAATTGAGACGCTTTCAATTCAAAGTTTCTAAATTTAGAGTCAGCCCGTTCAGAGTTGCCACCAGATGGGCTACACCCAGGGATCCTCAGACAAACCAATATGTAGGGTATTGCAGGAACTTTTCCCTTAGTAAAACACCACATCTAATTCTCCGTCAATACGCCTGTCCTCAACTCAGCAATTCTCATTTTGAAACGTTTGTACTGAAACTAGAGCTTTCAACGGCTTCCAAGCCCTATCATCCCAACGACAGAATATGGCTTACAGCTATTTAATGTCACTAGAATTAGGGGTGGTGTCCTAGACCTGTGTTTCACAGCAAAATAGAAAAGTCCCGATACCCACACTCTGCTCATGGTGCTCGAAGCCGTTTGCTGCTCCACTTGGCACACCCCTGATGTCGTCAAAAATAGCAAAAGCAATGAAGGCAAGCAGCGCTAGCGCTGCCACAACACTGGGTGTTCGCGTGCCTCTTTCATCCGCGACTATACCTACCGGGGCTACTTGCCTGAGGTCAATCAGCAAATGAGTGACATCGCGATGAATGGCAGCGGCATTCAGAATATCGATCGGGTGCTGAAGATTAGCCCGACGACCGTGATTGAGGAACTAAAAACAATCGGCACCTGTAACCGGTTAACCGAGCCGTAAGTAGGTGGGCTGAATTAAATGAAGCTTAATGACCGGGTTTCGACTCCGTTCAACCCTCATCTTGTCAGGGGTTGAGCATTGAGCGCAGTCGAAATGCGTCTTACAAATAATTATATCTTCCTACTTACATGGATCTAGAACATTATCCCAGAATCCTCTAGAATGATGCCCCAAAAGACTTGTAGCCCTATATTTAGAGGCTTTTACTGATAAGCGGGTGATGAGACTCGAACTCACGACATTCAGCTTGGGAAGCTGACGTTCTACCACTGAACTACACCCGCATTAGCAACCCTAGGAATAGATTTCTTGTATCTATTCTTTCAGCATTTATTACTTTAACATCAGATGGGAAGAAGACAACCTGAATATTGTGAGAAGGTTTGTGTTCTTCCATGGCGAGTGGTGACGTTGATGCGACATTAGCCCTGCTCTGATGGCTTGTTAAACTGCAAGGGTGGGCGATGCCAGGGTTGCCCTTCTCCTCTCCTGGTCTTTTGTCCTTGGTTGATTTAGTTAGTGTTAGGCGATCGCCCATGCTTCCATCTTCTGCTGCTGACCGCGCCCCTGCCCCTTTCCCTGGTCTGTCGCCTGGGATGCTCCGACGGGTGCATCACATTGCCCTCAACGTGAAGGATATGGCCGGATCTCGCCATTTTTACGGCAGCATTTTGGGGCTGCATGAATTGACAGGAGCCGAAATCCCAGAAACCCTCAAAGATCTAGCCGCAGCCGGGAAGGTCGCCAATTTTGTGACTCCCGATGGCGTGATCCTTGACTTGTTCTATGAACCAACCTTGGTGCCCCCTCATCCTGACCCAACGCAACAATTTACCCGCGCCAATCACTTGGCCTTTGATATTTCTCCAGAGACATTCGATCTAGCCCTAGAAGTTTTGCAGCGGCATCAAGTCCAAATCGATCATGGCCCCGTGACGCGACCAACCGGACGCGGGATCTATTTCTATGATCCCGATGGCTTCTTGGTTGAAATTCGCTGTGATCCCCTCTAATCGTTAGCGGCAGCAAGATGTTCGGGGGCGACAACCTAGGGCAGATAACGTCCTAGATCCCAGGGACGATGCTGGCTGAGCGCACTAGGGCAGATAACATCCCAGGGACTACGCTAGCTGAGCGTAGTCGAAGCCAAAACCCAGCCCGCATTCCCGCGCGCAGTCGAAGCTAGAACCCAGCCAACGTTCCCTGCGTGCATCATCCAGTCCGCGTTCCCTTCGACTTCGCTCAGGGAAGGCGGATGCCTCGCCATAGGGTATTTCTGGCACAGCGCACTAGAGCAACCGCTTGAGGGCGCGGATATGAGTAGCACGGCTAGAAACAACAGTTTCGCCGTTTTCTTGATATACAAAGATTTTGCCCGAAAAAAACTTACTAAATCCTTTGCGCTGATACACATCAAACTCATCAGTTTGATCGTTGGTTTCGGGTTTATCGTCAGCTTCGGTTTTATCGTTAGCCTCGGCATCCTCTTCGGTTGCGGGTTCGACGACTAATTCATACCCCATGGCTTCGATGAGTTGGGGGAGGGTTTTGGCGATCGCCTTTCCACTTTTTTTCTTGCCGCTTTTCTGGGATTCTGCCTTAACCCCTGCTTGCTTAGACACCGAGAGGGTAACGGTGCGATTGAAATAAACCCCAATCAGCCCACCTACGATGCCGCCCACTAACCCTACCTGTTGCGGAAATCCACTGATGCCGGTGCCAAGGGATTGCGCAGTAATGAACGCAAACACAATGGCAGTGCTCGTGAAGTAATAGAGAAATGTGGCAGAAATGCCAGGGCCATATTCCATAGTTAAGGTGACTTTGTGAGTGAATCAGTTTTGTAAAGGGCTTTTGGTCAACCCAGGATGAACCTGCAGAACTTGAGAGTCGGCGGCTGAGAGATCACCAATCTCTGAAATCAGCGCTCTGAAATCAGCGATCTGAAATCAGCACAGTTTGGAGAATCGCGAACGACACGGGTGATAGACAATGGCCTTTAGTGTATCGGGAGATGGGAACCCATGGAATAGCCTTAGGCGAAGTGGGTTTTGCTATCTTGGGCTGTACGACTGGGCAGCGGGTCTAAATGCTAGGGAAGGATTTAGCCTAGAGGGAGTTGTGTGCGCTTTAGATTTTAGCCTTTAGCAGGGGCGCAGTTTAGGTAAGAACCGATCGAAGCCTCGGTCAAATTATGATTTTGAGCGGTACGATTTTGAGCGGTGCGATTTTGGGCGCTATGATTTTGGACTGCATGATTTTGGATGGCTAAACCTAGATAAGACTAAAACTAGATAGCACCCGCTTTCTAGGCTTTGGCCGCTATCGTGCTATCGAGGTTTGAGTTGACATCCTCCCCGGCGTGAACGCACGGGGATTCCAAGAATCACTTCTTAGATCTTTCTGCTTCATAGCAACTGCCATCAGACTTATGCCTACCCGGTCTTACGTTCGCTCCACAGACTTTC
>Ga0105044_10002812_pt1 | contig 23870 bp, 18 predicted proteins | sample MAT01_FD_78092 | JGI IMG/M metagenome (GOLD analysis project Ga0105044, IMG submission 78092) | Freshwater microbial communities from Lake Fryxell liftoff mats and glacier meltwater in Antarctica - MAT-01 | ecosystem: Environmental > Aquatic > Freshwater > Ice > Liftoff microbial mat | place...
TAGCAATTACCGGCAGGTATTAATTTTTGGCAAAAGCCAACACCCTGCACTGGTTGAGCAACAGTTAAAATTATTAAACAAAGACAGCAATGCGCTCAAGGAAAGAGATATAAAAATTATTGTGGTGGAGAAAGAAAGTAAATTATGGAAGCAATACAAAATACAATCGTCAGATTTCACTGTACTGCTCATTGGCAAAGATGGATTTGAAAAACACCGTACGCTCCAGTTGCTGCAAACCAACGAATTGTTTGGTATGATAGATGCCATGCCAATGCGGCAAAGCGAGATGCGGAGAAAGAATTAAACCTTGCAAATTTCTACATCTGCAGCCAGCAATCATATATGTGGAAGAGCAACAGACGTTGAACGAACTTCAAGGATTGCTTTTACTATCATTAACAAATGAAAGCTGTAAATGGCAGGAATGAAAAACAAAATCGATCGTGAAAAAAAAGCGCTTTTATGGTGTACACTTCCCTCCCAGGCATCAATACATCAACCGGCTAAATGGAATGCCCACATTGACGCCAATGGCCGTTTTATTACCCTCTTTTTTATCAATAGCTATTTTTTTAGTCATATCAAAAAACAATAACTGGAACTCTATGTTAACGGCAGGCGTTTTTTTACTATTGATCAAAACAATTGGAATTCCCAGCCTTCCATTCAGCAGCTTGTAGCCACCGGTATTTTGCTCCAGTAAAAAACTAATACCGATATGGGATGACGCAGGAAAATAGACAACACGGGCATCGAACCTGGCATCTAAAAAAGTTTTATAATCTCCAATATACACCCGTTCATTTTTCACAGTTGCCAAACGGATGGTATCTGTACCGCCCAGATTTTTATAATCGTTCACATTTATTTTTTCAAGACCATAACTGAGTTTTGAATTATTAAAAAGAAGCGTACCGCCCAACGTGAAAAACAATCTGCCGGCTTTAGCACTTTCCCACAACCGGGTATGGCTTAGCATGAGTGCCAATGGATAAGGATGCTTTTCACTAAAAGGAGCTGTGATGGATTGGGCAGTTGTGTAGGCTGGAAATGCCAACGGAACATAGACTGTTACGCTTGTCCAACCGGTTGAAATCCGTTTAAAATTATTTGTGTGGGTCAGTGTTTCAGCCTGAAGCATTGCAAACTTTTCTGCATACTCTTCTGCCAGGTGTAGATAGAAATTTCTTAGTATCAATGCTTTTGCGGTAGTTGGAATTTGCCCCGGAATAGCAGAGCTGTCGATGTTACCAACCGCTCTTTTAAAATCGGCTTCCTTTTGTTTCATTTCTATTTCCAACGAATATACAATGGCTGCCCGCAATGCATTCATCGATTGCCTTTTTTGAAGATACAAGGTTTGATTGCCACAATCCGTTTTAACTGATCCTAACCATTTATAGTTTAAAGTGAGTCCGAGTTCGTTTTCAAATTTTCTATCTAAAAAACTTGCAGCAAATCCATTGGTGAACTTTGTACTTATCCCCACACTAAACAGCTTTTTTATCGGATCATCAATACCGGTAGCTTTTTGAAAATTATGATTGATCGTCAACCTTCCTTCAGCACTGTTAAGCGTTACATAATTTGTAAATAGAGAAAGGTCCCTGCTTTCAGCAACATATGCTGTTTTATCCGCCAAAAAAACATTCATCGCCCGGTTGGATATCACTGGCAGGTTATCCCGAATACAAGATCTATTAACAACGGCCTGATTAATTGATTTTAATTGGGCTATTAGACTATCGGTGGATTGTGATTTTAAAGAAAAAGCGTGTAGGCAAAAGAAAATAACAAACAATAAATACTGCATATATTTTTTTGAGACTTTGAAAATTTAAACTCCTACAACACTTTATCAAGTCCCCATTGCTGCAACAAAGGATTCGTAAAAACCTTCATGCTATCTGTATCCAACAATTTATTGCGGGCAGCTATCCAGGCATCTACGTTTGAACCATACATTCTGTTGATCCTCTCAAAATCCATTTCATTCATTTTACCCCAATGAAAACTAAAGGGAATATTTTCGTCCTCCAGTCTTTGCCATACGGTATGATAAAAATCTTTGGTAGCTTCAGAATAAGCGCCATCCAATTCAAGGATACAGGTATAATCAAAATGGGTGAATGCCAATGTAGCCCGTGACTTTTTAATAAACCGGTAGGCAAATAGTCCAACAAAGGGACCATGTGTTTTATTGATTTCAAATAGTAGTTCCGTAACCCTTGTCACCTGGTCCAATGGAAGCCCGATTGCTGCACTTAATAGCTTTCCATGCAAAGTAGTATTGCTAAATATTTCGCCCAATGTTCCGTACTGCTTTTCAAATGGTTTATAAACGCCCCCCAATAATTTATTTACGATACCCGGCACCAATGCTGGAATTACACTGGTGAGTTTGCCAATAAAACAGGGTGCATCATCGCCGGGTCCAATGCCTGCATCATTGGCTGTTGGTCTTTGATAATTTTCACGGTACGGTCTTTTATAAAATGAATGTACATAAACGCCTTTTTTAAGATTATAAGGATTGATGGATACTGAAAAATGAAAAGGTCGTTCATTACCGTTGGGTAAATTGGCATTGCTAAAATCAAGTGTCGACATCAATTGTTTCAACACATCATCGTATGGCATTCTGCGCATATAAGTTTCCATTAAAAATAAATCTTCCGCCTCCACCAATACTCCGTGAATAATGCCAAAACTTCCAAAACTTACCAGTGCTGCATAAAACAAATCATCATCCTGAACCAGCTCGGTCTGCAATTTTTGAATAAAAGAATCAGATACTACCGGAGCCGATTTCCTTTCGAGCCAGATATGCCTGTCGGGCCCCACAATGATGTGCATCCCCAGTATATAATCCTGCACACCGCCTACATCCAACGAAGAGCCATGAGCGCCGGTTGACATCGCACCAACAATCGTTTGTCCGTTACTGGCACCGGAGGTTTTTAAAGATAAATTTTTAGCACGCAGCTCTTTACTAAGTTCCCAAACGCCACTGCCACACTGCGCAAACAAGAGCTTGTTTACATCGCCTGCATAATCTGCCAAAACGCTCTTTGCAGAAATGCCCATGGTTGTGTTGAGTTGCTTTGTATCAATCATGATTCCGTCACGGGCTGTAGCAATTTTTGTCCACGACCATCCGGCTCCCAACGTTCTTAATGTAGTATCATTTTCTATGGCTTCCTTTACCAGGTTTTGAAGCCCTTTGGTGGTATCATTGTAACTATCAAGTGCATCCAGGTCGGGCTCGTTGCCAACGATGTACATATCTTTTATTTTCTCAACAAAAATTTCGTGCCTGTTCTCCCACTCTTTTTTTCCGGTTTTAATATTTATCATAATAATTGATTTATAAGATACCTGATTTTTTACATGGTTTACTACATTTCCACTCAACTTGCATTGGACTCCAGATGCCGAGCGTAATTACAGTAATCAATGCATAGCCAAAATTGGTTTTCATCGTTACTTCAGCCACACCGTTTACACCCAAAGAATCGCAGGCAGGTGTATGAATTTCGACCGGCTTTTTTACAAGTCCCCAAAAAAGGGAATGTGCAGTCATAGTACCGGATGTTTCGGTGCCAGCCTGCGCCTGGGTTGCAACCCGGTAAGAATAACAACTATTAAAAACAAACATCAGCACAAGAAGACTGACGGCATGCATTTTTTTAAGACAACTTAATTGACTTCGCATCATAAAATAGGTTTTAAAAAATGATTAAAAAAATTAAAAACAACGGTTAATTTGAAACCAACTTATTCAGTTAAAAACTTGATAAAGAAAACGGGCGTTACTAAGGTTGTCCAAAAATTGAGATAATTTTTTAATTATGCAACTGTTTATGTCTTTTTTTTATTACAGCTCTCACTTATTCAATTGAAACAAATTTCTATCGTGATTCCAATTGAAATTACCCACTATTTAATATTCGTTTCGTTCAGCCCAATGCTCTACTTTTGATTTACAGAAACAACAACGGCATTTAAAAGTAAAGATCCCTATTAATGTCATTCAGCGATAAACGGGGTAAACTGTCAATGTTGATTTTTCCGTAAATGCTCATTAACAAAAAACAATGCTATATGGATAACTCATTCAATAAAAACGAAGATGCGATGAAGCTAGCCTGGAGCCAGGTAAGGCAACGGCTTGAAACGATTTATGAAGGCGGCGGAAAGAAGGCCATCGAAAAACAACGGGAACGAAACAAATTAACAGCCAGGGAAAGAATCAACTGGCTTTGCGATGATGGTAAGCCATTTATAGAAATAGGTGCTTTTGCAGGATATGAAATGTACGCTGAACAAGGTGGTTGCCCTGCAGGCGGCACCGTTAGTGGTATTGGTTATGTAAGCGGCCGGCAATGTGTAGTGGTGGCCAATGATCAAACCGTGAAGGCAGGAGCATGGTTTCCCATTACCGGAAAAAAAAATCTACGCATGCAGGATATTGCCATGGAAAATAAATTGCCGGTGATTTACCTCGTGGATAGTGCAGGTGTTTATCTGCCAATGCAGGATGAAATATTTCCGGATAAGGAACATTTTGGCCGGATCTTTCGCAACAATGCCCGTATGAGTGCCATGGGCATTACGCAAATTGCAGCCGTAATGGGGCCCTGCGTAGCGGGTGGTGCCTACCTGCCAATCATGAGCGATGAAACACTGATGGTAGAAGGCAATGGCTCTATTTACCTGGCCGGACCTTACCTTGTAAAAGCAGCCATCGGCGAAGACACCGACAGTGAAACACTCGGCGGTGCTGAAACCCACAATGCCATTAGTGGAATAGCGGATTATAAATTTGATACAGAAAGGGATTGCCTGGATCAAATAAAAAAAATCATTAGTAAACTGGGCAAGGCCGATGATGCAGGTTTTGACCGCATCGCCAGTATTGCACCCTCTAAACCAGCCAATGAAATATATGGCGTAATGAATGAAGGAAATACCAGGCCTTACAATGTGGTAGATATCATTGAATGTATTACAGACGCCGGCAGCTTTGACCAGTTTAAAAAGGAGTATGGCAAAACGATTGTATGTGGTTATGGCCGTGTAGATGGCTGGGCAGTTGGCTTTGTTGCCAACCAGCGACTGATTGTAAAAAACAAAAAAGGTGAGATGCAATTGGGCGGAGTGATATACAATGATAGTGCTGATAAAGCAGCCCGATTTATTATGAATTGCAACCAGAAGAAGATACCACTTGTTTTTTTACAGGATGTAACCGGCTTTATGGTGGGAAGCCGAAGCGAACATTCGGGCATTATAAAAGACGGCGCCAAAATGGTGAATGCCGTAGCCAATTCAGTGGTTCCCAAAATTACTTTTATCATCGGGAATAGTTATGGCGCAGGCAATTATGCCATGTGTGGCAAGGCTTACGATCCACGATTTATTTATGCGTGGCCCACAGCAAAAATTGCTGTAATGGGCGGGGAACAGGCTGCAAAAACACTGTTACAAATACAGGTAGCTTCTCTAAAAGCAAAGGGGAAAGAAATAACACCGGCGGACGAAGAAAAACTATTGAGTGAAATTATGCAGCGCTATCAAACCCAGACAAGCCCCTATTATGCAGCGGCACGTTTATGGGTGGACGAACTCATTGATCCGGTAGAAACCCGTACGCTAATTTCAGAAGGTATTGCGGCAGCCAATCACAATAAAGATATTGCCGGGTTTAAATCGGGCGTACTACAGGTATAATGGACCAAACAATTTTATAAAGTAGATGAAGTTTATGAATAAGCCATTATTTTTGCCGCCATTTTACAAATGATAACTGTTGTAAAAACCAGCATAACTATTCATCTCTCATCACAATAATGGAACACATACAAATTTACACAGACGGATCATCAAGAGGTAATCCTGGGCCGGGCGGATATGGCACTATACTGATGTGGGGAAAACATCGGAAAGAATTATCCCAGGGTTACCGGCGCACCACCAATAACCGGATGGAATTGCTGGCAGTAATTGCAGGACTGGAAACCATCAAAAAAAATGATCTGCCCATAACGGTTTATTCCGACAGCCAGTATGTTGTAAACTCTGTAGAAAAAGGATGGTTAAAGACCTGGATCAAAACAGATTTTGCCGGCGGTAAAAAGAACAAAGATCTTTGGAAAAAGTACCATGAACTGGCAAAAAATTTATCTGTCAAATTTGTCTGGGTAAAGGGCCATGCCAACAACCCCCACAACAATCGTTGCGATGCACTGGCAACTGAAGCTGCAGATGGCAAAGGCTTGCTGGTTGACACGGGATACGAGGAAGCGAACTAATGTTGGGTTAGGCATGAATGATGAATTGGGAATGGTGAATGGTGAATGGTCAATTGTCAATGGTCAATGGTGAATGGTCAACCATCGCTTATCTGGCGACTTTCAAACTGAATCATCACTATATGATAACATTACAAAATTAAAAAAGCCACTCTTTCAAGTGGCTTTTTTAATTTTAAACAAATAATTTTTATGCAACAATGTGTTTGCGTAAGGCATATTTTGTGAGTAAAAAATATCCACCGAATAAGATCGTACTAAAAAATAAAGTCGCATACAAACTTGCCTGGTAAAAAGGAAGTGCTGCGTAAAAGCAGGCCATCAATCCATCCCATGTTTTAGGATATGGTAAATTATTAAGCGCCAATCCGCCGCCTGTCCAAACCATTAAGTTGGAGGCGATGTAGTAAAACGTGGCTCCCGCAACAGAACCTGCTGCAATGTGTAATACATTTTGCTTCTTAATCATAAAACCAATTACAGTTACCGCTGCAAACAGCATGTAATTCAGCAATTGTCCGCCATAAAAACCTGCGATGGTTGACAAGTTTAACCGGAACAATACTTCATAAATAATATCAGAAAACAGCATAGAAAGTATTGGTAAAAGAAAAGCATACTTTTTGTCTTTAACAATGCTTCCACTAAACAAAGCCATGGCTATCTGCGGAGCAAAACCATACGGTCTGCCTGGCATAATCCGATATAATGAGGCGATTACCACCAGTAAAACAAAACTTAACAAAATTGATTTATCTATCTTCATTTTTTATAATTTAACAGCAACAAAAATAGGCAATAAATTCCTGTACAACAATATTTAAAAATTCGGCTAATCATCATTGCGTCACCAATATTTTGAAGTACCAATAACGAACTGTTTGAGAACGGTATCAGCAAACTAACATTTAACCCAATATGGCAAAACACAATCATACCGGCAAAACTGGAGAAGCCATGGGAATAGTGTGGCTAGAGAAAAACGACTACACGATAAAAGAACAAAACTGGCGGCATTCCCGATGGGAAGTAGATGCCATTGCAGTAAAAGATACGGTCTTGCATTTTATAGAAATAAAAACCCGCCGAACCAAAAACTACGGCTTACCGGAAGACAAAGTGGGTAAAAAGAAAATACAGAATCTTATCAACGCCGCCGAAGAATACCTGTACCTCTTTCCGCAATGGAAAAGGATCCAATTCGACATTCTATCTATCTTAATTTTAAAAAACGAGCCAGTTGAATACTTTTTCATCGAAGATGTGTATTTGTAACTTTTTAATTCATATCAACAAAAAACTTCTGCAATCACGTTAGCAAATTAGCAAATTAGCTCATTTTGCCGCCTGCAACAAATCCTTCATTTTTTCTACCATTTTATAAGTTGCCGGACAATACTGTATGTTTTGCTTGTGTACATGAATGTAATCGACTGTATTCTTTTTGGTAAGATGAGGAAAGCCGGAGCAGTCTGATGGGCGAATGGGATAAATGGAGCATTTGTTATCCGTTAAATTTAGAAACTGGCAGGGCTGCTTTTTGTTTTGCCAGTCATCGTCCTTTTTATCATAGGTCAGCCATTTTTCTTTAAACGCATTGGGCGTCATTTTAAAATGAGTGGAAATACGTTTAATGTCTTTTACGGAAAATGTTGGCGTCATTTGCTTACAACAATTTCCGCAGGTGAGGCAATCTGTTTCTGCCCAAACTTCCTTATCCACCACTTCCATTAGTTTATGTAAATCTTTTGGAGGATTTTTTTCTAACTTAGTTAAAAATGACTTGAATGATTTTTTGTGGTATCGTACTTTTTGTTTGAACGAACGGAAGTTAACTATCATTTTAAATTCGATATTAAAGATATTCAAACGAAAATAAGGAAACCTTTTGCAAGAATGTAAAATTTTACAATATAGTATTTGGACAATGAATTTTAGCGTCTTTCGCATGAGGAATAACCATTGATTCAAACCATTTTATTTGCTCTTGCTTTATGTATCGTTGATGACATTCTGGACAACTTAGGTTACATTTTCGAATTTTTAAATTTTAAAATTTTAGAATTATCAAATGTGGGAAGCATATAAAAAAGGATACAAGGCATATTTACAACTAGAGAAATCGCTGAGTGACAATTCGGTAGATGCCTACCTGCACGATATTGGAAAACTAACTTCCTGGATACAACATACCGGCAAATTAAAAAGTCCAAAAGAAATTGATTTAAAGGATTTAGAATGTTTTATTCAATGGATCAGCGAGCTTGGCATGACCGCCGGATCGCAGTCGAGAATTATATCGGGATTGCGAAGTTTTTTTAAATACTGTTTGCTTGAACAAATCACCACGGTGGATCCAGCTACCTTGCTTGAATCGCCGAAATTGAAAAGAAAGCTGCCTGATATATTGAGCTTTGAGGAAATTAAATCCATGATTGACAGCATCGATTTAAGCACACCCGAAGGCGGAAGAAACAAGGCAATTCTTGAAACGCTGTATAGTTGCGGACTGCGGGTAACAGAAGCTGTAAACCTGCGCATTAGTTGTCTGCACCTGGATTTGGGTTTTGTCCGGGTTATTGGAAAAGGTGATAAGGAAAGACTGGTACCCATTGGTAGTGATGCTATCAAATACATCAATATCTACCGCAACCAAATTCGGGTACACGCAAATGTGAAACCGGGCAATGATGACATTTTATTTTTAAACCGAAGGGGTAGCAAACTTTCGAGAGTAATGATATTTTTAATCATTAAAGATTTGGCCAAAAAGGCGAATATTAAAAAGACAATCTCTCCGCATACTTTCCGGCATTCATTCGCCACCCACCTGGTAGAAGGCGGTGCCGACTTGCGTGCGGTGCAGGAAATGCTTGGGCACGAAAGCATTACCACTACTGAAATTTATACCCATTTAGACAGAGAATTTCTAAGAACAACCTTGCAGCAATTTCATCCGGCATTTAAATAAATAACGCCGGTGAATAATAAAGGACTGACTGTTAGCAATGTTTGGATTTGCTTTTTTTGAAAAAAGAAGATGAAGTAAAAGCGAATGGAGGTTACAGTCCTGTCTAACTGGAGAATCGACCAGTAATTCAGCGTTGTTCAATAAATAACCAATCGGCACATCCCAATAACAAAGCGGAAAAAAAGTTGGCTAATTACGAATGAATTTATTTTGAGTCCAACAGGACTTCCTGATTAGGATAGGAAACCGTATTTTTTGAGTAAGTATTTTTTACTTTATTGCGATAGTTTTTAAACATGCTCATCCAGCGTAATTTCAATACGCCCAATATACCTTCTTTCACAATGCCTTTGTTCATCTTACTTTCTCCCATCTGGCGATCAATAAAGGTGATGGGTACTTCAGTAATTTTAAAACCTAACTTCCAGGAAGCAAATTTCATTTCTATCTGAAACGCATACCCTACAAAAATTATTTCTGATAAATTGATGGTTTCCAATACTTCCCGGCGATAGCAAACAAACCCCGCAGTTGGGTCACGTACCGGCATCCAGGTGATGATCCTTGTATAAATAGACGCCCCTTTTGATAAAGCAATGCGATTAGCAGGCCAGTTTTCAACACCACCTCCTTTAACATATCTTGATCCTACTGCAACTCCTGCCCCATTTTTACAAGCCAGGTATAGCCTTTCAAGGTCTTTTGGATTGTGCGAAAAATCTGCATCCATTTCAAAAATATACTGGTAACCTTTTTCCAATGCCCACCTAAAGCCGTGAATGTAAGCCGTACCCAATCCCAATTTACCGGTACGTTCTTCCAGAAATAATTGTTGGGGATATTTAGTAAATAAGCTTTTTACTATCGCCGCCGTGCCATCCGGGGAACCATCATCAATGATTAAGACATTGTAGTTTTGATGCAACCCAATTACGGTAGCGATCACTTTTTCAATGTTCTCTTTTTCATTGTAGGTTGGTATGATGACTAATTTTTCCAATAACTTTTTGATCGTGTTTTTTACGAATTTACAATTTGTACTTTATATACTTTTCAACAAATTTCACAACTACCTTATTTAATTATTTTTTAACAGGGTACGATTTAAAATTTCGGTGAGTTTTTGTTTGGTATGCAGTGGAAAATCACCTCTCATCATCCAATCATAATATTGAGGCTCAGCCTTTAATACATCTACCACAGGCCTGCCTTTATGTTTGCCAAAATTAAATACCTCCACGCCTTTCGCATCAAACAAAAAACGACGGGCATAATCCACCACTTTATCTTCTCCGATGGTTCCAAGAATGGTATCAATCGAATTACCAAGTTGAGGATAACGCTTAATCTGCGACAATAAAACATCAATTGTAGCATTCACATCCGCCTCTGCACTGTGGGCATCTATCAACTCTTTCTCACAATAAAATTTATAGGCTGCCGTAAGCGTACGAGGTTCCATCGTGTAAAAAATATGTTGCACATCTATCATACGGCGGGTACTTAAATCAACGTCCATACCTGCACGTAAAAACTCTTCCATCAGCATCGGAATATCAAAGCGATTGCTGTTGTAGCCTCCCATATCGCAATTTTCAATGAACTGTTTTAGTTCATTGCCACATTGTTTAAAAGTGGGGGCATCTTTTACCATTTCATTCGTAATGCCATGAATATCGGTGGTTTGTTGTGGAATGGGTATTCCGGGGTTGATGAGTCTCCTTTTTACCTGCCTTGTTCCGTCAGGTAAAATTTTTATTATTGCTACCTCTACGATCCTGTCAGTAGAAAGGTTTACACCGGTAGTTTCCAAATCAAAAAAGGCAATCGGACGGGCTAATTGTAAGGACATTTGTAGATTTTAATTTTAATATATTTATAACTGGATTAAAAATTTATTTGTCGTTTCCAATACTAAATTGCTCAAAAAATAGTTTATATCTCTAATGTTTTTTAATATCCGAAACACAGGTGTCAGTTAGAATGCAAGCAAGATAACTTTTAAAACTGAAATTGCTATCATTTTGGCCCTAAAGAAAAGGTTCGGTATATTTGCAAAGCAAAAATAAAGATACAATCAAATAAACCCCATTATTATGAAAAAGATTTTGTTATTTGCCATCATGCTAAGCGCAGGCGTTATGATTTTTTCGTCTTGCGGATCAAGCAGAAGAGGTACAGGTTGCCCCGGAACAGCAGGCATCATTCACTAAAAACAACCAATGAATTGGATCGATTTGACCGATGTGTCACAATTAGCTGAAATTAAAGAACAATCAAAGGTTAAACCTCAGCTAATTTTTAAACATAGTACCCGTTGCTCCATAAGTAGCGTCGCTAAAAGTCGTTTGGAAAGAAGTACGCCACCTGAAAATGTGGCTTTTTATTTTCTTGACCTGATTAAAAACAGGGATATTTCCAACAAAATCGCCGAAGAATTTTCCGTATTTCACGAATCTCCCCAGGTGCTGTTAATCAAAAATGGTGAATGTGTTTATGATGAAAGTCATTCAGGAATCAGCATGGATGAAATTGAAGAACAGGCCATTGCCAATTAATCGGCAATTATTTCCTTATTTGCTTTTCGTGCAAGATTTACCAACTGCCGGGTACCTTTGCTCAATGCAATATACATCGCCACAGAGTATTGGTTTTTTAAAGCCTGTGTAGCACTCATTCCTTCTGGTATGATGGCAGGTTTTCCAAACAAATTATTCAACATACACCAACCTTTTACCTCCCTCACCACCGGTAATTGCAGGATTGAATATTTGATCTCCTTTCCTTTATCTGCTTCTTCCAACAACACATCCATCACCGCATTGTCCAGGTGATCTTTAAACAGTGTTTCGGCATTGCGCCATTCTGCCACAATGCTTAATTGAGGATCATACTCAAGGTCGGCCGGCATTTGTGTAACAAAATTTTCTACTCCAAATGCATGCAACCAGTTTACAACTCCCTGTGATGAAATGGTAGATACCCCCTACCATAATTGAATACCATTTTTCCGATACGCATAGGAACCAACTTCAGAACAAAACATCGCTGAAGAATCTGCAAAATTCATTTTAAAATCGTAGGGAATAGGCCGTTTTTTTGCTTCATCTAAGGCGTATCTGGCTGCCTTTTGAGGAAGTAACGAATCCTTTTTCAATTGGGGCAAATCGGCCCGTGGCCTCAGCACCATGAAACGCAATTTTTTGTCCTTTATGTATTGTTCGGCAGATGCAATCGCAACACCTTTCTCAATATGTGCATCAATTAAATAAGGTGTATTTTTTTCAACTACATAAATCAATGCCACATGAGAAAAATTCCTATGAACTTTGATACCAAAAATGGTGGTGGATGGTGTAGCGGACAGTTCATCCTTTACAAACATGGCATTCGCAAATGGAATGCTATCCGTTTGCAACAAAACCTCCTCCACAACGGCCCGCATTCCATACAATTGCTGGTAAAGGTGATTGCGGACTTCTTTTCGATAGATATCCCATCCGGCTGATTGTTAGCTTTATGTTGCTGCGGATTTTATTATACAGATTTACAAATGAATCCCGATGCGGAGGCTGGGCCGCAACAAGCGAAGCCAGGAAAAAAAAGGTGTTGGAAATAGCGACATAGTTTGAATCGGTAAAAGGGATGTTGACCTTTTGGATTTTGTTAAACAATAATTCTTCAAGTGAAAATAAACCCCGGATAGTAGAGTCGATTTTTTCTTTGGGTTGAAGCTGCGCATTTTCAAAATCATTTTCCAACTGAAGCCAAACAGCATCCTTGTTCCAGATAAAAGGCTTTTCAGTTGCATTTATGATGGTGGTATTATTTGAGTCAGGAATGAGTAATACAAGGTATAGTATTAATAATCCGATCAGTATTTGGAGGAGTCGTTTTTTAAATTTTTTTATATTATTTAGATGCGTACACCAGTTGACAGATACCGATAGAGAAATTTGTGATGTTTGACCTGCGCTGCCTAACACCGTGAAGTATGTTGCCATCAAAAAAACACCCCAAAATAACTATGAACAAACTACACTCATCCAGAAGACCTGGCAATCATCTTCTATCCCAATTGCAGCAAAAACTCCTTCAACAATTCTCCGTCCGCATCAATTTTTGTACTCTTTTTTTCTAACTCCAGTTGTTTTTTGATGGGTTCAGGAATGGGCACCGCTTCGCCAATTACAGGTTCTACCACATCATAAAATTTTACGGGATGTGCTGTTTCCAAAACCATTCCGTTCTGATCGGGATGTTCTTCTAAATATCGCTCCAAAGCCAGGAAGCCAACGGCTCCATGCGGATCTAATAAATATTGATTGGTTTGATAAACCGATTGCAACGTAGCTTTCGTTTCCTCATCTGAAATACTACAACTGCTAAAAATATTTTGTAACGATTTAAACTCGTGGTGAAACAATTCCAGTATCCTGATAAAATTACTTGGATTACCAACGTCCATCGCATTAGAGATCGTTGCTACCGCCTTTTTAGGTTGATATTTTTCAGTAACCATAAAATCCGGCACCACGTCATTTGCGTTGCAGGCTGCAATAAAATGCCTGACCGGTAACCCGGAAATATGTGCCAGAATACCTGCGCAAATATTTCCAAAATTGCCACTGGGAACTGCTATCACCGGTGGATTTTTTTTATCTGCCCATTGCTTGTAGGCAAAGAAATAATACAATTGCTGCGGTAACCAACGAGCTACATTAATTGAGTTGGCAGATGTAAGGAATAACTTTTCGTTGAGCGTTTCATCAGTAAATGCCTGCTTCACCATTTGCTGGCAATCATCAAAAGTACCGTCTACTTCCAGCGCATGAATATTTTTACCCAATGTGGTCAACTGCTTTTCCTGAACGGAACTTACTTTGCCGGAAGGATACAAGATCACCACTTCAATTCCATCCACATCATAAAAACCATTGGCCACAGCCCCTCCGGTATCTCCGGATGTTGCAACCAACACGGTCACCTTTTTATTGGCAGCGCCGGGCGAAGATGGATGATTCACAAAATACCCGAGGCACCTGCTCATAAACCTGGCGCCCACATCTTTAAAAGCCAGTGTGGGACCGTGATACAATTCTAAAGAAGAAATGCGATCTGTAACTTTTACCAATGGTATCTCAAAGTTGACGGTTTCATTCACTATGCGGCGCAACACCTCTTCAGGAATGGTATCACCCACATAAGGCTTTATCACCTGAAAAGCAATTTCTTCGTTTGAATATTGTGTAACATTTTTAATCAGTTCTTTTGACACGGCGGGTATTCTCTCAGGAAAGTAAAGGCCTTTATCAGGTGCTTGTCCATTGATGGTAGCCTGTTTAAAATCTACTTCCGGTGATTGATGATTGGTACTAAAATATTGCATTGAAATGGATAATTGATGTTTTTTATAAAGCCGAATACATTCCTAATTCGTCATTTTTAATTCTTAATTTCTAATTTCTAATTCCTATCTCATAATTCATAACTCATAACTCGTAATTCCTAACTCATAACTCATAATTCCTTACTCATAACTCATATCTCATCACTCACAATCCTCACACCGCCCTTATTGATGGTGGTGACGTGTGTATGAAAATCCAACTCAATGCGATTGTAAATTTCCTGCATCACTGTTTGTACTTTTACTGCGGTAGCCTCATCCCTGCTTAGCATAAAAATAGAAGGACCAGATCCGGAAATACCACCTCCCAATGCGCCGGCTTCTCTACACTTGCTTTTTACTTCATCAAAGCCAGGGATTAAAATACTTCTTACCGGCTCTATGATTACATCTTCCAGCGAACGGCCAATTAAATCAAGATCATTACCCATGAAGCCTGCAACCAGTCCGGCGATATTACCCCATTGCCTGATGGCATCTTTCAGCAATACTTCTTTACGCAAAATTTGGCGGGCATCTTTGGTACGCACTTCAATTTGCGGATGCACAATCGTAACAAAAAGATCGGGTGAAGGAATTGAAATAATATCAAGTGGAAGAATGCTGCGAATTAAGGTGATGCCGCCATAAATACAAGGCGCCACATTATCGGCATGTTTAACACCGGAAGCAACTTTTTCACCAAACATGGCAAAACGAACGAGGTCTTTATTTGAAAATATATTACCTAGTAAATGATTGGCTGCTACTACAGAACCCGCTGCACTTGCGGCACTGGAACCAATGCCGCTACCCGGTTTTATCCGCTTATGAATGGTTACTTCAAAACCTATTGGTATATCCAGTTCATTGATCATTTCTATTAGCGGAGCGCCGGCTGTATTTTGCGCTGGGTCGGTCGGTAACGGATAGCCGTCGGCACTGTGTATGATTATTTTCTTTTCGTCCAGCAATTTAACTTCCATCAAATCGTTGGGCTCATTTAAACACATCCCCAGAACATCAAAGCCACAGACCAGGTTTGCCACTGTTCCGGATGCCAATACCTTTACAATCGTGTTGGTAGTGAGCTTGGGTGATTTAAGAGTAACTGCTTTTAATTCCTGTTTAGTCGAATTCATATTTCAATTATTTAGGGGCCTGCTTCCGCCTTCTTTTTGGAGGTTGGGTAAGGTTTATATTCTTCCTGTTCTGATGATATCTGCAAAAACGCCCGATGCAGTAATGTCTGCACCAGCACCGGCTCCTTTAATTACCAACGGCTGGTCCACATACCGGTCCGTATAAAAAAGCACGATGTTATCCTTTCCATACAAATGGTAAAAATCATGCTGCGGATCAATATGCTGCAAACCAACCGCAGCTTTTCCATGATCGTATTTGGCAACAAACTTTAATTTTTTTCCGGTAGCTGCGGCTTCTTCGTACAAGCTTTTAAAATGTGCTTCATGCTTTTCCATCGACTGGTAAAAATCGGCTACTGATCCCTGCATACATTCCACCGGCATAAATGAATTATTGACGATATCTTCCATCTCCATCTTCTCGCCCACCTCCCGTGACAGAATCATTATTTTACGCATCACATCTTTACCGCTTAAATCAAGTCGAGGATCCGGTTCGGTGTAACCTTCGTCCTGCGCCTGTTTTACCACAGATGCAAAACTTTTTTTACCATCATAGTTATTGAAAACAAAATTCAATGTGCCACTTAAAACTGCCTCCATCGTATGCACCTTATCACCACTCCGCAACAAATCGTTCAGTGAAACAATAATTGGCAAACTGGCGCCCACATTGGTTTCAAAAATAAATTGTGCATTGTATTCAGTAGATAGTTTTTTAAGTTTAGTGTAATAAGCGTAACTAGATGAACAAGCGATCTTATTACAAGCTACTACCGAAATACTTTTTTCCAGAAACTGATCGTAGCAGGAAGCTACCAGCTCATTGGCGGTGACATCTGCAAACACGGCATTGCGCAAATTTTTTGCGAGAATAGCCTCTATAAATTCTTGCATACTCATGGCAGGACCATTGGCCAGTAAGTCTTTCCAGTTATTCAGATCAATTCCTTCATCATTGAACAGCATTTTTTTACTGTTGGCCAGTCCAACTACATTAATTCTCAGGTGCAGTTTTTCCTGCAGGTATTTTTGTTGTTTTAAAATTTGCGCCACCAGTTTGCTACCTACATTTCCTACACCCGCAATAAACAGATTCACTTCTTTGTAAACGGTTTCAAAAAACTCTTCGTGCAATACATTGATTGCCTTTTTTACATCATGCGTAGAGATGACTGCAGAAATATTTCTTTCGGATGATCCCTGGGCAATGGCCCTTACGTTTACACCATTGCGACCAAGATTACCAAACATTTTACCACTGATCCCCGGATGACTTTTCATATTATCACCCACAAGTGCAATGATCGCCAGTTCTTTTTCCACTATGATCGGGTCCACTTTTTTTGTTTCAATTTCATAAGCAAAAGCCTCGTCAATGGTCCGCTTTGCGTCATCTGCATTTACTGCATCAATACCAACACAAATAGAATGCTCAGAAGAACTTTGGGTGATCAGAATTACATTGATTTTTTTTGCAGCCAGCGCTTCAAATAATCTTTTTGAAAAGCCCGGAATACCCACCATGCCACTGCCTTCCAGGCTTAACAGCGAAATGCTGTTGATACTTGAAATACCACGAATGCTATTACCATTAAAGGTGGATTCTTTTTGTATTACAGTCCCTAAATCTTCCGGCGAAAATGTATTTTTTATCCAGGTGGGAATACCCTTGCTGCTAACCGGTTGTATGGTAGGTGGGTAAATGACTTTTGCACCAAAATGAGACAGCTCCATCGCCTCCTGGTAGGATATCTGTGGAATGATTTTCACGTTGGTCACCAATCTTGGATCAGCAGTCATCATACCCGAAACGTCTGTCCATATTTCCAGTACATTCGCATCCAATGCTGCCGCAATGATTGCTGCTGTATAATCAGAACCACCTCTGCCTAAAGTGGTATTGGTTCCATTGGCGTCAGATGAAATAAAGCCTGGTAATATAAATAATTCAGCAGTGGCTGCGTTGAAAAATTTCCTTATTTTTTGATTGCTCACCCCAAAGTCTACCGCTGCTGCACCGAAGTTGGAATTGGTGATAATAATTTCCCGGGAATCTTTCCACTCGCTGTTTTCCATTTCAGTTTTAAAACGGGCGGCTATAATAGATGAAGATAAAATTTCTCCATAACCCACAATCCTGTCCTTGGTACGTTCAGATAATTCACCTAGTAAAAAAATACCGTTGCATATATCTTCAATTTCATTGCAAAAAGTTTTTACCATGCTCAATACACGGCTCTGTTGTGTGATCGGAATTAACTCTTTTACGGTTTGTAAATGACGCTGCTCGGCCTCCAGTAATTTTTCTTTGTATGTTTCATTGCCCTCTGATGCTAACTGACTGCACAACAATAAAATATCCGTTATTCCACCCAATGCTGACACGACAACAATTGTTTTATCTTTTTTTACTTTTTCGCTCACGATGGCGATCACCTTGTTTATATTCTCTGCGTTCTTAACTGAACTGCCTCCAAACTTTAAAACCTGCATGATTGTTTTTTTGTGTGTAAATGTAAATAGTAAAAAGCAATATTATTTCACCAGAAATAAAGCCTGTTGCCCAATGGTAATATGAAGAAGATAAACCCTTAACGGGTAATCGTAGTAGCAATTGTAACAGTGGTGCAGGCGGCTGTTGAAGCTGCTGAATTTTTGCGGGAGATAATATGTAAATTCACTTGAAGCACTTTTATATTGCGCTAAATTAAGTGTTTAATTGTATTAGAGCTGAAGTATTTGAAAATTTTGAGGTATTTTCATGTTTTACTTGTGTTTGCTGCCAGCATTCTCACATTTTATTAAAAATTATTGAATTATGGATCATCAGTCAACAAGGGGTTTGCAGCATTTTAAAGATTTAATTGGACTTAAGTTTCAGTTGTACAACAGTCTTTTTACATCACTTCCCTTTCACCGGATCGAAAAAACCGGTATTTTACTCTCACTTCTATTAAATAATTGTGAAGAGGGCTACAAGAAAAAACAAAGCCCAACAGAAATACTTGAAGATTTTTTTTCGAAACATACTACTTATAAACAACCACAGGAAAGACTGGATTTGTTATTCCGTTTTATTCAATACATCGAACGGCAGGTTGTATTATTTGATGCATTGGAAGATGCAGGTTTTAAAGAAGTGCATGACATCGCCGGGGTTGGAACACTCAAACACCTTGAAAGTGAAGTAATAGAGCAGCACAAGCAAGAGGAATTGAAAGAGAAGCTGAAGACCTTTGCGATCAGGCTGGTACTAACTGCACATCCAACCCAATTTTATCCCGGCTCGGTATTGGGTATTATCAACGATTTATCCAATGCCCTAGCCGAAAACAATGCGGTACAGATCAATATGTATTTGCAGCAACTGGGCAAAACACCTTTCTTTAAAAAACAAAAACCAACTCCATACGATGAAGCCATGAACCTGATCTGGTACCTTGAGAATATATTTTACCCGGCCGCCGGAAGAATTATTTCCTTCTTAAAAAATCAGTTCCCAGAAGCCGTGGACGATAAAAACCCAATCATCAACATGGGCTTTTGGCCGGGTGGAGACCGGGATGGCAACCCATTTGTAAAGGCAGCTACCACTTTAAAAGTGGCCGATGCATTAAGAGGCGGTATCATCAAATCATATTACCTTGAAATAAGAAGAATCAGGCGCAGGCTCACGTTCGACGGAGTAGAATCCATTTTAATTGAACTGGAAAAGGATATGTACAACAATATCTTTATTCCCGGGCAGCGTACCCCTTTAGATAAAGCCAACATTTTAAATTCGCTTTTAAGAATAAAAGAGATTCTTATCTATAAGCATAACAGTTTATTCCTTCACCTGATTGATAACCTGATCAATAAAGTAAATGTTTTCGGATTACATTTTGCCTCGCTTGACGTAAGGCAGGAAAGCACTATACATGGTAATGTGCTGGCAGAGATTGCAGCCAAATCCGGCGCTATTACACCAGATTACACCAATCTTTCTGCTGTTGAGAAAATAGCGTTGTTAACCAGTATCACAGCGACCGTTAGCGATGAACCTTTTGAAAATGAGTTGACCATTGATACCATTGCAACCATTAAGGCGATCAAATCTATTCAGGATTTTAATGGAGAAGCCGGCTGCAACAGGTACATCATCAGCCAGTGCAATAGCGCTTTAAACGTGATGGAAGTATTTGGATTGTTTCTGATATGTGGTTGGCAAAAAGATTCCATGAGTATAGATATCGTTCCTTTGTTTGAAACCGTAGATGATCTTCAACATGCTGCTGACGTAATGCAAACATTGTACTCCAATCCAACATACAACGCCCACTTAACCAAAAGAAATAAGCGTCAAACGATTATGCTTGGCTTTAGTGATGGCACCAAAGATGGCGGGTACCTAATGGCTAACTGGAGTATTTACAAAGCAAAAGAAGAGTTAAGCACCATTTCAAAAGAATATGGTATTGAGGTAGTTTTCTTTGACGGTCGTGGCGGACCTCCATCAAGAGGCGGTGGTAAAACCCATAAGTTTTATGCTTCCATGGGACATAATATTTCCAATAAGGAAATCCAGTTAACTGTGCAGGGACAAACTGTGAGCTCCAACTTTGGCACGGTGGATGCAGCCCAGTTTAACATTGAACAATTGTTGCATGCAGGTATATCCAACGATCTTTTTAATAACAGGGATATAACGCTTGAAAAAGATGAAGAATCTTTATTGGAAGAACTGGCCAATGAAAGTTTTAGAAAATACACCTCGCTGAAGAATCACCCCTATTTTGCCGATTATCTATCGCAGGTAAGTCCGTTGAAATTTTACAGCGAAACCAATATTGGCAGCAGGCCTGCTAAACGTGGAGGTGGCAATAAATTGTTATTTAAAGATCTCCGGGCAATTCCTTATGTGGGTGCCTGGGCGCAGCTTAAACAAAATGTAACCGGTTATTTTGGTGTGGGTTCAGCACTAATGGAACTGGACAAACAAGGAAAGTTTCCACACATAAAAAGACTATATCAGAATTCATTGTTTTTTAAAACACTTTTAGATAATTGCGAGATGTCAATGAAAAAATGCTTCTTTCCGCTCACTGCTTTTTTAGCGAAGGATGAAAAGTATGGGGTAATATGGAACATGATTTACGATGAATATATTTTAACAGAGCAGTTTATTTTAAGGCTTTCTGACAAAACAGAATTGATGAATGATTACCCGGTTGACCAGCTTTCAATCATCATGAGAGAAAGAATTGTGTTGCCGTTACTTACCATTCAACAGTTTGCAATTATGAATATCCGGGAGATAGAAGACAACCTAATTAATTCGCCGTTAAAAGAAACTTACGAAAAACTGGTGATACGGTCTTCATTTGGAATCATCAATGCAGGAAGGAATTCAGCCTAATTAAATTTTTTCTTTTCAAAGGGAAGCAAATCGCACATTGTTTTAAATGAATGACGTTCGATCGCTTCCCTATTTTGGTACCCAAAAAAGATAGTTGTCTTTTCTTGATGCTTATGCTTACAACCTAAACAAAATTAAATAGTCGCTACCGTGATATATAATTGTGTGAAAATGTAATTAATGGTTAGGTTTTGAATTGGCTTTGCCGTAGGTTTGGCAAAATCAAAACCATACAAATGAAGATTAAAAACTTTCTGTTTAGCCTTTTTGCAATGATAACTTTCCTCCATTGCACAAACTTACAGGCACAAACCGCATTACCCCTAAGTGCTAAAGTAGTAAAAGGCAAATTAGACAACGGCCTTACTTATTACATTTTACCTAACAAAAAACCCGAGAATAAAGTAGAACTGCGATTGGCCATTAATGCGGGTGCAATCAACGAAGATGACGACCAGCAAGGACTGGCGCATATGGCAGAACACATGGCTTTTAACGGCACAAAGAATTTTAAAAAGAATGACATCGTATCATTTTTGCAGGATATTGGCGTAGGCTTTGGCAGCGATTTAAATGCTTATACCAGCTTTGATGAAACGGTGTACATTTTACCTATCCCTACCAGCAAGCCTGAAAATCTTGAAAAAGGATTCCAGGTGCTGGAAGACTGGGCACATAATGTATCGTACAATAACGACGATATTGACAGCGAGCGTCCCATTATTCTGGAAGAAAGCCGCCTGGGTAAAGGAGCCGATGACCGTATGTTTAGGAAATTATATCCAAAACTTTTCAAAGGTTCGTTATATGCCAATCGTTTACCCATTGGCGTTGATAGCATCATCAAAGGCTTTCCGCATGATGCCATTAAAAGATTTTACAAAGACTGGTACCGGCCCAATTTGATGGCAGTAATGGTGGTAGGTGATATCACCGTTGAAAAAGCGGAAGCCTTGATTAAAAAACATTTCTCCGGGTTAAAAAATCCTGAAACGATTCGGGAGAGAAAATATGCAGTAGTACCAGCCTATGCCAGTTCTGATGCTTTGGTAATAACCGATAAGGAAGCCACCAGTTACCAGGTTAGTGTGCAATATCCAACCTTTGTAAAAAAGGATCTTGTAACAGATACCGATTATAAAAATCAACAAATCCGGTCTTTGTTTTCTACCATTTTTAACCAACGTTTACAGGAACTCACCCAAAAAGAAAATCCACCCTATCTGTATGCATTTGGAAGTTTTGGTTCATATGCAAGGGGGTATGATGCCTTTTCACTGGCAGCAGGTTCCGGCACCAATAATCCAACAACGGCGCTTACAGCTTTGATGACAGAAGTAGAACGGGCAAAACGTTTTGGCTTCACACAGTCCGAACTGGAAAGGGCTAAAAAAAGCTACCTCAACCGGATGGAAAAAGCGTATAATGACCGGGATAAAACTGAATCAGGCGCACTGATAGGTGAACTGGTACAGAACTTTTTAGAAAAAGAAGCGATGCCTGGTATTGAAGTAGAATTTGAACTTACTAAAAAAATACTACCGACCATTACGCTTGAAAATATCAATGCCGTACTGGATGTAATAAAAGGTGATAAAAACAAACTGGTAGCTGTAATGGGACCGGAAGGAACCGATAAAATAATTTTGCCCGATAGTATGCAGTTGATGCAAACGCTGGCAGCGGCTGAAAAAGTGGACGTAAAAGCGTATGAAGAAAAAGTAATTGCAACTAACCTATTGAGTAAAGAACCTAAAGCAGGTAAAGTAGTAAGCAAAATTTCGGATGCTAAATTAGGCACCACTACGCTGAAATTATCCAATGGCGTAACTGTTACCTTAAAGAAAACAGATTTTAAAAATGATGAAGTCATTATGTCTGCAGCAAGATATGGTGGTAAAAATGCTTATGGCATTAAGGATAAATTCAATGCAGAATATGCTACACAAATAGCCGCTACCATGGGTTTTGGAAATTTCTCGCCTACTGATTTAAGAAAATCACTGGCGGGCAAAACAGCTTCAGCAAATGATATCTTCTCTGGTACACAGGATGGTTTTAGCGGCAGCAGTTCTGTAAAAGATGTAGAAACCATGTTGCAGCTTTTATACCTGCACGTAACGGAACCCCGAAAAGACACAGCACTTTTCAATTCCTTTATTCAAAAAAACAAATCGCAATTGGCAATGTTGAGCTCTAATCCGCAGGCAGCCTTTGTAGATACCTTTTACAAAACCATGTTTAACAACAATCCGCTGGCACCGGTTGCCGTACCACATGCAGAGTATTTTGACCAGGTGAAGCTTGACAGGGCAATGGAAATCTACAAAGAACACATGGGTGATGTAAGTGAAATGCAGTTTGCCATTGTTGGAAATATTGATGAAGCCAAATTGATTCCAATGCTTGAAAAATACATTGCATCGCTTCCTTCAAGTGGTAAAAAATTCACTTATACTGATAACAAAGTTCGTACTGTAAAGGGCAAAATAAATTTAAATGCCTACAAAGGAAAGGAGGAAAAGAGTTTAATTCTTGCGGTATTTGCAGGGGAAACACCCTTCAGCGAAGATGAAGCGTTAAAGGCAAGCGCATTAACTGAAGTATTGAACATCCGCATCATTGAGGAGCTGCGTGAAAAAGTGCA
>Ga0105044_10002817_pt1 | contig 23841 bp, 19 predicted proteins | sample MAT01_FD_78092 | JGI IMG/M metagenome (GOLD analysis project Ga0105044, IMG submission 78092) | Freshwater microbial communities from Lake Fryxell liftoff mats and glacier meltwater in Antarctica - MAT-01 | ecosystem: Environmental > Aquatic > Freshwater > Ice > Liftoff microbial mat | place...
CTTCCTCCTGAACGACCAGAACGGCCGCGACCACGCCCGCTACGTTCACACCGGGGCCATGCGCGGCAACTCCGTTGATCTTGCCGAGATCAAGGCCCGTCTCGTCGAAGAGTTGGATAGCGACGAATGGTGGATTGAGTTCACTGAGTTCAATCTGTCCGCCACCACAGGTGTTGCCACCCCCGCCTTCGGCGCGGCTCACGGAGTAATCCCAGAGGGCATGTCTGACGATGAGCTGACTGCCGCGATGGGTGACGACCCGATGGTGCCTTTGGTTGTGGCGTCGGGCGGCCAGTTCAGCATCCGCGTCATCGGCGAGCCGACCGTCGATGTCGAGATGACGGCGGGCATGTTGCTCGCTCCGTACGACGCGTTCTTTCAGCCCGAGCCGGACGAGCCGCAGAAGACGATCATCTCCTCTGAGGGTTGGGTCGCCGGGCACTTGGGCTTGTGGAACACCTGTCATGACGGCCGCACCGACAAGTGCCTCATCATTCCGCGCCCGGCCGACGGCTACGCGTCGTTCAACAAGCCCGGCCCGATCACGGAGAACGGTCGCGTTCAGACCGGCCCGATCTTCGCTTTCGGCGGCCACCGCCCGTCGCGTTCCGCAGCAACCATCGAAGACGCCTACGGCGGCATCGAGAATGCGTGGTGCGACGTTCGTATTGTCGAGGGCCGTCTTGGCCCGTGGATGTCGGGGTTCGTGCGCCCCGGCGTTTCTGACGAGACGATCTACGCAGCCAACGCTTCGCGACTGTCGGGTCACTGGGTCGGCCCGCGCTTGAAGGCCGTGGTGTCGGTGAATGCCGAGGGCTTCGATGTCCCTGGCTTGTCCGAGGCCGAGCGCGACCTCGTTGCGGGGTTCGCATTCCACACCAACGATGAGGGTGTCGTAGAGCTGGTCGCTTCGTTCCCGAGCTGCGCTGACGACACGGAGACGCAGACCGAAGAGGCCAGCACCAACGATGATCTGTTGCTCGCCCTGTTGATGGACGACGACGACTAATCCGTCAGGTGTGGACTTACCGCCCGTCCGGCGGCAACACTGCGACTCACCACTGATCTACCGGAGGTTGCCCGCTATGTGGCCCCAGGTTCCCAAAGCCATCAACTCACTCAGCGCCGACGCAGCCCGCGGGCTAGTCAAGGCCATCAAGACTCTTGCGGTCTCCAAGTTGCGCTCCGGCGTGACTGGCGACGAGCGCAAGGAAGTCGACGCGTATCTCGCGAAGGCTGACGCTCTGTCGGCCTGGGCGATCGACGCTGACGCTGCCGCCGCGCTGGAAGCCGACAACGCCTCCGCCGACGCCGACGAGGCCGCCGCGGCCGCCGCGGCCGCTGCTGCCGAAGCCGCTGCAACTGCTGCTGCTGCATTGGAAGCCGAGCAGGCCGTCGCCGACGAGGTCGCCGCTACTGCTGCTGCTGCGGAAGCAACCGCTGCTGCGGAAGCAACCGCTGCTGCGGAAGCCGCGACTGCCGCCGAAGAGGCGCTGGCTGGCAAGCCCGGCAAGCTGGTACCGACCACGTTCGGCACCCCCGTCGTGCCGCCCGCCACTGGCACCCCCTCGGTGAAGCGCACCGCCCCCGAGTACCTGTTCGCCACCTCTGGCGTGCAGGGCAAGAACCCCGGCGACAACTTCGCTTCGTGGTCTGAGGTCGCTGACGCGGCCGCCGACCGGGCGAAGTCGCTGAACCCCTCGACCAGCGAGCGTTTCGAGATCGCACGCATCCGCGGCAACTACGCCCCGGAGCAGATTCTCGGCGACGACGTGATGTTGAACCTCGCCAAGTTCGACGATGCTGAAATGACCGCTACCTTGTGTGCCCCGGCCACCCCGCATTACGACCTGGCCTGCGCCAACGTCCTCGACCGCCCGGTGTTCAACAGCCTCCCCGGCTTCCAGGCACCTCGCGGCAAGGTGTCGATCATGTCGTCCCCGTCGCTGTCGAGCATCACCACTGGCTACGGCCAGTGGACCGCGGCCGATGACGCCAACGCCAACGCCGTGAAGGACGCCTGCCAGACCATCGCGTGTGGCAGCCCGACCGAGTACACCATGTACGGCGTGTACCGCTGCCTGACCGTCAAGAACATGCTGGCGATGACCTACCCGGAACTGGTCGAGGCATACCTCAACCGTCTGGGTGCGGCCCACGCCCGTCTCGCCGAGGAGCTGCTGCTCAACGCAATGGCCACCGGCTGCGATACTCTCGCCGCCCCCCGCCTCGGCTACGGCGCTTCGGTCACGATCACCTCGACGATCCTCAACTACCTGGCCTTGTACCAGGAGTCGGAGCGCTGGAGCATCAACGGCAATATGCAGGCATGGCTCCCCCGCCATGTGCAGTGGGGCATGAAGATGGACATTCTGCGCCGCCGCCGTGTCGACGGTGGTTTCAGCATCCCGTCGGACGCTCAGATCAACGGCATGTTCACCGATGTCGGCGTGACCCCCCACTGGTTCATGGACACCCCGACGTACGCGGTGGCTGTGCCTGGTCCGGGCACGAGCACCCTGAACCGCCTCCCCGCCTCGGTGCAGGTGATGATTGCCCCTCCCGGCAAGTTCGCCGCCATCGACCGTGGCGAACTGGCCATCGGCGTGACCGGCAACAACATCTACCGCGACAACGAGGCGAACCGGCGCAACCAGTTCACCTTCTTCTTCGAGAACTTCGAGGGCGTCGTTGACACCACGAGCTGCCCGGCTCACATCTTGGACATCCCGGTTTGCTGGAACGGTGCCCAGATCGACGACATCGTCATCAACTGCCAGGGCGGCGACGAAGTCGGGTACCAGAGCTAGTCCCCAGCTACACAGCGCAAGGCCCCCGGTCGGCAGTCCGGGGGCCTTTGCCGTTCTAGGCCAGCATGTAGACCTGACGGCCCGCTGGGTGGCAGTATGTTGAACATCTACGGCTGTGCCGTGACGAGTAGGAGTATTCCGCATGACCACAGGTCGCGAGCCACACATCACTCTTCCCGACGGGCCGTTGCAGTCGCGTCGGTTGCTGAACTCCATTGAGCGACTTCCTGGTGCTGGGGAGCGCTGGCTGGACGGCGTGCGCTGGGAGCCGACGAAGTGTCGGGCACTTTCCGTTGACAACGAGGCAACGTGCGCCACGGCGGTGAACTCCGCGGTCGTCCCGGTCATCTGTGATGCCTGGGAATCACAGACGCCGTTCCGCATCACTGATGCAATGTCTGCAACCCTGTTGGATTTGACTCCCGACGAGGTCGGCGCTCGCTTGTCGTCATTCTACGATCGTGCCGTCTCGGCGGCGTTTGCCAAGGAGTTGATCTCAGGCGCTGCGTCGGCTGACAAGTCCCTGTCGTCTGAAGCCACAGCGCCAAACGGGGCGGCGTTTGGGGCTGCCGCCACGCCGATCTGGAACGCCCTCACGATTCTTGAGGAAGAGATCGCCGAGCGGCTCCAAGGCGGGGTCGGCTTCATCTTTCTCACTCCTGGCCTTCTCGCGCAGGCGAAGAACTCGTACGGGTTGATGCTGATTGACGGGCAGTGGCAGACCCCAGTCGGCAACGTCGTCATCTCCGATGCTGGGTTCCTCAATCCCCCCCCGCCGACCGGACAATCCGCATCGACCGCCGCCAGCGACTGGGTGTACGCGTCTGGGCCGGTGTTCTACGACTCGACGTCTCCGTCGATGATCGGGTCAAACACCGAGTCGATCAACTTCACCCGTGACACCTTCACCCGCTGGGTCCAGGGTTATGGCATCTTGGTCTTCGACCCCTGCCCCGTCACCGCCGTGCTCGCTTCCTACGCCCTAGAGGGTTGAGATGGCCACCGGAGCACTCCCCGATGACGGGGCCGTACCGAAGTCGCTTGTCGACGCCAAGGGTGACCTGCTCGTCGCGACCGCGAATGACACGGTGGCACGTTTGGCGGTCGGCAGCAACACCCATGTGCTCACGGCGGATTCGGCGGCCGCGACGGGCGTCAAGTGGGCGGCCGCTGGTGGCGGTGGCGGCATCACCAAAGCGTTTCCGCACCCCATACACCGATCCTTGGCGGCTCAGCTCTCAACGTCGCTCTACCTCCCAATTTCGGTGCGGACCGGCAGCGTAGGTTCCGCTGCCAGTCTCCCCCAACAGCCGCGTTGGTGGCCGTACCTCATCGATCGCCCCATGATTGTCGGGGCAATCAGCACATACTGCTGGACTGGGGAAGCGGGCGCCTCCCTCAGATGTGGGCTGTACTCGTGCGATAACAACTGGCTGCCCGTCACCTTGCTCGCAGATTACGGCAACATGGCAGGCGACACCGCTGGCGTCAAGACCATCACAGGGGGGACTACGGAAGTACCCGCCGGGATGTTTTTGCTGTGTGTCTGGCCGTCCAACCACTCCACGGTCCGGTGGTCGTCACCTGCCTCCGCGATGCCCGATGTGTTCGGCGAGTCTTCTCCGGCATCCGGCGCTGTGTCATGTGCGTGGCGGTTGCAGACGGAAACGGCCGACTACTCGGCGGGACTGCCGTCGACGATCTCGGCCAGCATCTACGGCGCCGGGACTACTTCAGTTGTTGCTTACGTCGGATTCGAGACACCATGACCACCGATCGCATCACCCGCACCGACTACAACGAGACGTTCGCAGACGGCAAACTCGTCGAGTCTGTCGCCGTCGAAGTTGACGTCACCGCCGCCGTCGTGGAGTACACCCTGCACGTACGGCTCCGCACAGCGCTGGACGACAAGACTGCCGTGACGTCGGCGCAGCGCATCACCAGGCTGGAACGCCAGGTCGCAGCGCTCACCCGGCTACTGGTCGGCGAAGACCTGCTCGACAGCGACGCAGGCACCTGATGTGAGCAACCTCCTCGCACTATCCGGCGGCCGCCACGGCGGCATGGACACCCCGCCTGAAATCTGACTGTTGCGCCGTCAGCCGTGATGACATAGTATGTCTCCATGCCCAACTCGTCGACCGTCATCCAAATCGGCAATTTCCAGCCTGAACATTCGACAGAGAACCACCTACGCAGGGCACTGATCGAAAACGGGCACGTCGTCATCCCGATGCAGGAGAACGACCCAGGCACCTTCCTGGCCATGAGCAACAGGCGCACCTGGCCGGGGAACCCCGACTTCATCTTGTGGACTCGCACCGGCTGGGACTGGAAGTCCATCTACGGGGATGGCGGCGAAGCCATCGCTCACGGCCTACAGCGGGCGATGCTCGGTCAGGCGAAGCTACTCACCGTGCCGACGGTCAGCTACCACCTCGACATCTGGTTCGGGCTTCCTCGCGTCCATCAGATCGGCGAGCCGTTCTTTGAGAGTGATCTCGTCATCACGGCCGACGGCGGCCACGATGAAGAGTTTGCCGGGCACGGCGTCAACCACGTCTGGTTCCCACCGGGCGTGTCGCGAGCCGAATGTCGAAGAGGAACGTTCCGTGATGAGTACCACTCGAAGCTGGCTTTCGTCGGCTCCCATGACGGCAGCTACCACAAAGAGCATGAGCACCGTCACGAACTGGTCGCCTGGTTGAAGAAGAACTTCCGACGCGACTGCTCCTTCTGGCCGCAGCCGGGCTGCCACGCGGTGCGCGGCCGAGACCTGCAAGACCTGTACGCCTCCGTCGACATCGTCATCGGCGACTCGTGTTTCGCAGGCACTGGCCTGCCCAATTACTGGAGTGACCGCGTGCCGGAAACCCTCGGTCGCGGTGGCCTTCTTCTCCACCCCGAGGTGCCCGGTCTAGTCGAAGCGTTTCATGGGTCGGTGATTACTTGGCCCGCCTTTGATTGGGAAGCGCTCGGCGCTCTCATCGAGAAACGCCTCGTCGACCGCTACGGCTACAACTCGGCAGCGAAGGCGCGAGGGCGACTTGAAGTGCTTGAACATCACACCTACGAACGCCGCATGGCGCAGCTCGTCGAACTACTACAGGAACGGGACACGATCTCATGAAGTCACGCGAAATCAACGAGAAGCCCGAGTGGACGTTCTGGCTTCCCGACAGCATCGCCGATTGGGATGCGCCAAGTCACTGGGAACGCGAGCGCCTCGCGTCGATGCAGCAGCACCTCCGATCAGACATGGTTGTCTACGATGTCGGCACCGAACATGGCTGGCTGAGCGCGGTTTATGGCTCGTTCTGCGGTCATGGCAATATGGTGTTGATTGAGCCGTCCCCCGAAATGTGGGTCAACATCCGCAAGACCTGGGCTGCCAACAATTTCGACAATCCGATCGCGTCCATCCAGGCTTTCATGGGGGAAGTTGTTGATGTTATCGACCGCCCACTCCGCCAGTGGCCTGTGTGTTCTGACGACTTCGAGGACGCTAGTGAAGTCGCAGCGATGGCCTACCGCTACATCGGGGACGAAGCGATCCAAACTCACTCGATCGACCAACTGGTTGAGCATGGGTTGAGGCCGCCCGACGCCATCACCATCGACGTCGAAGGTTTCGAGTTGGCCGTGCTGCATGGCGCTGAGAACGCGCTACTAGCGCGACGTCCGCTGGTGTGGGTTTCCGTTCACCCCGACCTAATGGAAAAGAACTGCGGCACCGACCCGCAGGAGTTGTACGACTTCATGACCGGGTGTGGCTACGGTCGCGAATACCTCGGCACGGACCATGAGCAGCATCACTTCTTTGCCCCCCTTGAATGGGTGCGGTTATGAGCGGCCCCATTCCCGTCGTCTGGTTCTCGAACCACGACAACATTGACGCTCGCGGCCCGTGGGACACCCACATCCTCGAAGCGTTGTTCAGCGGCACGCTGTGGCGGCACGACCTTGAGTTCGAGCATGTCGCCGTCGGGGACGGCATCGGCGGCCCGGCGATCGTCGTAGTCCCCGCCCGCCACCACACCTCGCCAGAAGACATCGCAGCGCTCAACGGTCAGCTCGCCCGATATGACGGGGTGCTGCTGATCTTGTGCGGCGACGAAGAGGGGCAATTTCCGTGGAAAGAAATCAAGCACGACAACATTCGTTTCTGGGTGCAGATGCCAGACCCGAAGCACTACGCCGACATGGCCGACTTCGGGTTCTTCTTCGGCAATGGCTGGGGAGCGGCAACCCCCGAGTTGATCGACGAGCATTGGCCGGAGGCAGACCACAAGGACATCTTGTGGTCGTTCGCCGGTCAGATCACCAACACCCGCCGCAAACAGGCTGCAAACGGTCTCAGGAAGGCTCGCGCTCGTGTCGCCGGGCGGTTCCGCCCAACCAGTGGTTTCGCCCAAGGGCTGCCCGCTGAGATGTACGCCCAGGAGTTGGCCCACACCTGGATTGTCCCCTGCCCGTCGGGGCCGAAGTCGGTCGACACGTTCAGGGTGTACGAGGCCCTGGAAGCTGGGTGTATCCCGCTCGTCGACACCGCCACACCTGACGGCGAAACCGACTACTGGTCGTTCGTCTACGGGAATGTCCCGATGCCCAAGATCATCAACTGGGAAGACGTGGGTGGGGTCATCGAAGCCTCGCTCGCCGACCGTCACCTTCTCGCTGCGAAGTGCTCAGCGTGGTGGCAGTTGCAGAAGTCGCTGATGCTCGACCAGCTCATTAGCGATCTCACGCAACTGGGTGCCGAGATCGACCAAGCGACCCCCGACTTGCAGGTCGTCATGGTCACCTCGCCCGTTCCCTCCAACCCGAGCCTCGACATCATCCGCGCAACCCTCGACTCGGTGGAGAGGCAGCTCCCTGGCGTCGACGTTCTCATCGCTTGCGACGGAGTGCGCCCCGAGCAGGCGCAGATGGCCTGGGACTACGCGCAGTACCTCTACAACCTGTGCATGTGGGCGCGCCGTTACCACAGTGTGTTGCCGGTGATCGCTGAGTCTTGGGGGCATCAGGCCAACACGACGAAGCGGGCGCTCGTGCGCGTCGTGTCCCCATGCCTTCTGTTCATGGAGCACGACACCCCACTCGCCGATGACTTCATCCCCTGGGCCAACGTCGTCGACGTCGTAGCGAACGGGCACCTCGACGTGCTCAGGTTCCACCATGAGTCTTGCATCCTTGACGTCCACGAGCACCTGATGACCGACCATCGGACGAAAGACATCTTGGGGGTGCCGTTGCGTCGCACGCGTCAATGGTCTCAGCGCCCTCACGTCGCGAACACCAACTACTACCGTCGCATTCTGCGCGACCATTTCCCGCTGACATCGCGCACCATGATCGAAGACAAGATGCACTCCGTTGTTCAATGGCAGCCCGGCCACCGCCTGGCGATCTACCACCCCGAAGGCAGCATCCTGAGGTCCAAGCATCTCGATGCTCGCGGTGATGAAAGCAAGTTCGACATGGAGTTCGGGCAATGACCTACGAGTACATCGAGTCGATCACCAGCATCGCCGTGCGTGAAGCGTTCCAAAACTCAGCCGAAGTGTTCTGCGAATACTGCGGACAGCAGGTGTCGGGCGACGTCGTCAACACGGCACGCAATAGGGCCACCGGTGACCATCGCATTCCGAAGGCCCGAGGCGGAAGCAACGAGCGAGCCAACATCGCGATCTGTTGCTACTCGTGCAACAAGAGTAAGGACATGCTGACCGAAGCCGAGTTCCGGGCGGTGATGTCCGACAGCCGCGCTCTGGGGATGCTGCGCGGGGAAATCAGGCGACAGGAACGCCCCAGCTCTTCCCGCCCAGCCGATGTTCGCCAGTGGGTGGAAGTGAAAGAGAATCGCCGTCTCGCCCGCCTGATGGGCCGCCTTGTCGACGCTGACTCCAACTGCGAACTCTGCAACGGTAGTGGTGAATGGCGGCGACGCGGCCGGGTTCATCCGTGTCAGTGTCGGGTTCTCGATCGCGAGGAAAGAGGTGGGGTCAATGCGTCTCGGCCTAATCGCAAGGTGTGAGATCGCTCGCGGCATCGCGATCCAAAGCAAGAACTTCTACGACAACATGCCCGTCGACCGCGTGTTGCTCGTGCGGATGCCTCGCCCTGATTGCGTAGTAGCTCCCGACTGGTACCAGAACGCCACCTGGGCCAGCTACGACGACAAGAACCACCAACTCGACGAGACGCTCGTAAGGGAATGGCTGGACGGCCTCGACGTCGTCTTTACCGTCGAAACCCCGAACGACTGGCGTATGCCGCTGTGGTGTCGCGAGATGGGCGTGAAGCTGATCATCCAAGGTAACCCCGAGTTCGTGCGTCACACCACCGACCCTTCGATTCCCCACCCCGACGCATGGTGGTGGCCGACGAAGTGGAGGCTCGACCAACTGCCAGCCGGGAAGGTGATGCCCGTCCCGATGTCGCCCGTAGCCCCCGCCGCCTCGACCGACGACCACCGGCTCCACCTCACCCACGTTGTGGGCAAGCGCGCCTACGCCGACCGCAACGGAACCGATTTGCTGGTCCAGATCATGCGGTACGTCCGGGCCGACGTGAAGCTGTCGGTGTTCGGCATCGACGGGCAGCTTCCCGAGTTCCGTCGCCAGCGCAACATTGAGTTTGATCTCCACCCAGATGGCGTCGACAACAAGCGGGACTTGTACGCGGGCGCTGACGTGTTGGTAATGCCGAGGCGGTACGGGGGGCTCTGCCTTCCCGCGTTGGAAGCGGCAGCCTCTGGGTTGGTGGTGATGATGCCCGACTGCTCTCCCAACGATGAGTTGGCTGCGGTTCGTCCAGCCATCCAGCATCGCCGCCCCATGTCCTTTGCCTGCGGGCCAGTGCTGATCGTCGACGTGAATACCCCCTCCTTCGCGGCCGAGATAGATAATCTTGCCCAGCCCGCCGCCCTCGAAGCAGCACGCGAACAGCAAAGTTGGATGGTGCCGTACTGGGCTGACTGGCGTCAGTGCTACCTTGACGAGATGGAGTCCATGCTGTGAAGATCGACGTTGTCTCTAGCGAGAGCCACTACCAGAGTCATCTCCTGCCCATCTTCGAGGCGCTCCCCGACCACCTGCGCGGCAACGTACTTCCGATGGCTCCGCCTGGCGAGGCAACCCGCCCACCGATGGGCCGCATTGCAATGGTCGCTGGATGGCAGGACGTCAACCCGCTACGTGGTCAGTGCCCGATGATCTACGTCGAGCACGGTGCCGGGCAGGTCTACGTCGACGCACTTCATGACCCGTCGTACTCTGGCTCCGGTGGCCGTCGGCACTCTGGTGTGATCGGCTTCATCGCCCCCAGCGAAACGGTGGCCGAGAGATGGACGTCGGCCCCGTCAGTGGCGGTCGGCTGCCCAAAGATGGACAAGTGGCTCAATGCCCCGATGCCCGAGAAACCGTCGATCTGTTTCGCCTGGCACTGGAACGGCTCTACCGCACCCGAAGCGAGGTCGGCGTACCTTCATTACGGCCCGCAGCTCCACGAGATCATCAACCTCTACAAGTCGATGGGGTTTAGGGTTTTCGGCCACGAGCACCCGAAGTGGCGCGGGGCGATGAACCGCATGTGGGAAGACTACGACGTCGAGATTCTCTACACCGATGAAGAGGTCTTCGCCCAGGCGTCGATCTTGATGGTGGACAACAGCTCGCTCGCCTACGAGTTCGCGCTCATCGGCCGCCCCGTGGTGTCACTCAACGCTCCGTGGTACCGGCGCGACGTCGAGCACGGTCTGAGGTTCTGGGAGTACGTCCCCGGCATCCAAGTCGAGGGGCCGGAGCGGTTGCTGTCGCTCAACCCGTGGGATTTACTCCACGACACGCGACTGGCGGGTGTCTGCAAGGAAGGGGGCCGACTGGCCGCCGACTATGCCTACGCGAAGCCGCCCGCCGGGATGACGTCCAGCCAGTGCGCCGCACAGTGGATTACTGACCTTGTGGGTGAGGTGTAGCCTTCCGCCATGCCCGAACTAGCGTGCCAATCGTTCGCCACCGTCGACGACGTCCTCGAAGCGCCGTGCGGCTGCGCGTACACCGACAGCGACCACGGTGCGCTGATTCAAGAGCTGATCGACGAAGCCAGCGACTTCTTGTACGTCGCCTCCGGGGGTCGAGTGCATGGGCGGTGTACGCGCACCGTCTATCCGATTTCCAGCGGCTACCCCTGTGGCCCGGTCGGGTGGATGGGGTTCGGGGGCAACAGCAGTGAAATGCTGCTCAATCCCATCCCGCTGCCTGGACCATCTGCGTCGGTGGCGCAGGTGAAGATCAACGGTGTCGCTCTCAACGCGAGCGAGTACGGCATCTACAACGGGAGCTACCTGTTCCGGCGCGTGGGTTCATGGCCGACGTCGAACGACATCACCAAGGCCAACACCGAAGAAGGCACGTTCACCGTCACCCACTCGTTCGGCAACGCGCCTTCTCGCATCACGGTGATGGCCACTGTCGAGCTGGTCTGCCAGATGATGAAAGACCCCACCACTTTGTCGCGACTGCGCGGCGTGACCTCAGCGAACGTCCAAGGGGTCAGCGTGTCGCTCGATGCTGCCGAGGAAGCAGAGGCGCTTGGCATCCCGGCCGTGGGCCGGTTCCTTGATCGCTTCGCCCCTCGCGGGATGGGGGTGCTGGCAGTGTGGACGCCAGAGCTGGACAACAACTGGTCGCTGGTGACGGTGTCGTGAGTGGCCCCCCGCAGCCCAAAGGCCCACCCAGAGGCCCGAAGCAGCGTCTGTCGATGCGACGCACCGCCATGAAGCGCAACCCGTCGAAGTCCAAGGCTGAGTTCCACCCGTCGGTCCGCGCCGCTGTCGAGCGGCGCTCCCTGGGATGGTGTGAGGCTGACGCCCCAGGCTGCACCCGCAGAGCCACCGTGATGCACCACCGTCGCCGTCGGTCGCAGGGCGGGGCAGCAGACGCCGAGAATGCCTTGCACGTCTGCAACCCCTGCCACCTATTCATTCATGCAAACGTGGAGCTGTCAGTCTCCCGTGGGTGGCTTCTAACCTCAGGGCCGCGTCAACCATAGACATTCCCCTTGTCGGTCTGCGACGATCTCGGCATCTCGCAACAGGAGGATTACAAAGATGGCTACCAACCTTGCCGGTGGAGTGTGTGTAGGTGAGTTGCAAGCGTGCATCTTGCGCGCCGCTCGCCTCGACTCCGACTGCACCCCCACGGGTGGCGTCAATGGCGGTCTTGTGACCGCTGGCCTCGTGACGCTCACCGCCGACCCCGACGTGGAGGAAGGGACGATCTACGAGCAGAAGAATGCCTGTGGCGACATCTTGTTCACCTACGAGAAGGACGACAAGATCAAGCGTTACAACCTGTCGGGCGAGCTGGGCTTCTCTGACTTTGAGATGATGGCTCTCCTCTTCGGCGGCTCGGTCATTCTGGGCAGGGCAGGCGGCGCGTTCGCTGGCAAGGTCATCGGCTACGCCGACCCGCTCTACACCGCAGCGCCACGCAACGGCGTCTATCTGGAGGTCATCACGACCGCCATCACCGAAGGCGCTGGCTCGTGTGTCGTCGCTGGCTCGGAGGCACCGTTCGCCATCGGCCACATCTTCGGCAAGGTCAAGCTGCGCCCCGGCTCGAAGGCGTTTGCTGATGACGTGAAGCGCATCGCCTTCAGCGGCAAGGGCACGAACAACCCGAACATCTTCAACGGCCCGTGGAATGACTACCCCGGTGCCGGGTACGCCCCGAATAGCGCGAGCATCTCGGTCGGCTACACCGAGGCTCAGTTCAACGCCATCGCGGCGACGGTCGACTGCGGGTACCAAGACCTCCCCACCGGGAGCTAGCCTCCACATTCCAACAGTCATCCGCTCAAGCCCTCACCTTCGGGTGGGGGCTTGCTGCGTTCATCGACCAGTTCACGCCGACCAGCTATGGTTCAGGCATGATTCCTGCGGCCCCATGCGACAACACGCCCGAGCCTTGCTGTGTGAGCCTGTCGGATATCGCCAACCACCTTCTCTCCGAGACCTTCGATGCCCTGGCGGAATGCGGGGTCGACGCCTGCGAGGGCATCGTTGCGTACGTGACGATGGGCAACGGCGACGATGGCATCTCTGATGCGCTGACGGTTGCGTTCCTTTCGACGACGGCGTCGCCGAACACTCGCGCCGGACAGCTCGGCCTGTATCGCGCCACCTTCGACGTCCGACTGCGAGAGTCGGGCTGGCCGACCGCCGTTGTCGAGGGTAAGGCCATCGTTCTCCCCGACCCAGCGGTCCAGGCCGCCGCAGCGCGCTACATGCTGGGTCGCGGTGAAGCCATTCACCGTCGCCTCGCACACCTCTCCACCTCCAGGGGTCTCGTCCCGGCTGGCGTTCGCTGCTCGAACGGTTCAGTTGGATCACTGTCCCCCCTCGCTCCGCAGGGTGGGGTGGCCGGGTGGACGACACAGGTGACGATCGACTTGCCGTGGAACTGACATGGCCCAAGGCCCAGTACGCATCACTCGCTCGCTGAGGGGTAGCTCTGGCTTCGCTCGGGCCGTGGAGGCAGCGGCAGCGGAGCAGGCGTACCGCCAGTTGAAGACCTTGGTCGATGAGGCCGCTGCCGAGGCGAAGCGCATCGTTTCGTCGGAGCTGGTCAACGACCGCCCACCTCTGCGCCGCAAGAAGGGAGCCCGTCACCTGTTGGGGGGCATCAAGGTGGAGTTGGACTTTCCGAACGGCGTCAACACGTTCCCGATCATCATGACCGGCAAGGTCATCGGCAACCAGAAAAAGACTGCGGCGTTGGAGTTCGGCTCCCCTCGACACACGATCAACGCCGTGAACGCGCCCTTTCTCGTCTTCCCGTCCTCGGGGGACGCGCGCTCAACGAAGACGGCTGGTGATGGTTCCATCATTCGGCTGGAGTCCGGCAAAGCGTCCAAGCGCCAACGCGCCCAGGGCCTGGCGAGCAACAACCGCCTGTCTCGCCAGAAATTGGTGAAAGCCAAATCGGTCGACCACCCAGGCAACCGTCCATACAGGTTCCTCCAGCGCGGTATGGAGCGGGCGATCCGGGCGGCCTTCAAGTAGTGGTGCTAGCGCCAGAGCGCTCCGTGACGTAGTATGTCGGGCATGGCATCACCGCAGAAGATTCTGGACCTCGACTCACAGCTCGGGTTCGACCTCACTCCCGCCCCCACCAAGACCGTGCGCCTCCTCGGGGCGGAGTGGACGATCGTGTGTGACATCAACTCGTTCGCCGTTTCCGACATTATGTCTGGCGATTCCGGCGGCATCGCTCGGTTCATCCGCGGGATCATCGTCCCAGAGGAATCGGTCGCGTTCGCTGAGGCGCTCTCGAAAGTGCCGAACCTTGATGGTGAGAAGTTGGGCAAGTTGCTCGAAGCGCTGATCGACGCTGCGAGCACGCCTGTTCCGCCACCGCCCGTCCGGCGCACTCCCATCAGCCCAAAGCCTCCGCGCAAGACCGCGGCGCGCTGACCCTTTCGGCGCGAAGCCTCAACCAGCCCTAGTCGTCGGCTAGTCTTCAGCCGTGGCTGGGTTCACCGCAAATTCTGACGGCACTGTTTTCATCGGCGCTCAGCTCGACGCGGACTCAGTCGACGCCATCGCGAAGGTTATTGAGGCGGCCTGCTCTCGTGGCGTCACGCAGGGGTTCGCCGAATTCAAGAAGATTTTCAACAGTTCGGCTACCGCCGATGGAGTGAAGAAGATTCAAGACGCGGTGAATGCTGCTGGCAAGAGCGCCGTACAGGCTGGCAATGGGGCCAAGGTCTTCTCGAAGAATCTGAATGCCGCCTCGCAGGAGGCGTACAATCTCAGCGAGGCGCTTGAGCGGATCGGGCAGCTTGAAAAGGCGATCGCCGCCGCCCAATACCGCGCCCGCTCCACGGAGCGCCAGGGGGCAATCACTGATCGGGAGCGCTTCTCGCGTGACGCCCAGCGCCGCATCGAGACCCTGAAGGGCGAGAACTCCCGCGCCGCGTCGGGTGCCCAGGGGGCCGCCCAGCAGCAGGTGGTTGCAGCTCGGTACGCGGGCAAGCAGCGGGTACTGATCGTGCAGGAAGTCTTGCGCACTATTGGGCGGTTGGAGAAGGCGCTCGGGGCGACCATAGCTGGGATCGCCCGCACCGCGACCAGCGCGATCTCAAAGTCGTTCAGCGGGCTCACCTCAACCCTGAGCAAGTTTGGTAGCTCTCTGCGCCGTACCGACTCAGGGTTCAATCAGACGCTGCCTCGCGAGTTGCGCACGCGCGAGACGTTGATCCGGTCGTCATTCTCGCGCCAGGAGAAGGAACTCCGGTCGTCAACTATCCGTCAGCAGCGCATCACCCAGCAGGCGCGCACCGCCACGTCGACGGGTGTGCTTGGCGCGGTCACGGGGCGGGGCATTGGTGGTGGTATTGCGGCACTCGGGCTTGGGGTCGGGATATTCAGCCAGCTCACTGGCGGGTATGCCGACGCCGTCAACTTCAACGAGCAGGTCAACAAGAACAAGGTGGTCTTCGGACAGTTCGCCGACGCCGTGTTTGATTTCGTCAGAAATGCCCCGAGCGATTTGGGAGCCACAAAGGCCGCCGTACTTGAAGCCACCGGCACCTTTGGCAACCTGTTTCGCGCCATCGGGATCGACGAGGGCCAGTCCACGATGCTGTCGGTGTCGCTGACGAAGATCGCCACCGACATCAGCTCGTTCAACAACGTCGATATCGGCGACGTATTCACGAACCTGCGCGCCGGTCTTGTCGGTGAGGCTGAGCCACTCCGCAAGTTCGGCATCGACGTCTCTGACGCTCGCCTGCGTCATGAAGCGTTCCTGCTTGGGATTTCCGATGGCAAGAGCGTGCTCACCGCTGGCCAGAAAGCGCAAGCCGCGTACGCTGCGATCGTCAAAGATTCCGCTCTCGCCGAGGGCGACTTCACCCGCACCGCCAACGAAGGGGCCAACGCCGCCCGCCGACGGGAGGCGGCCATCAGGCAGTTGTTCTCGACGATTGCTGGCAAGCTGAAGCCGGTCCTCACCGCATTGAACGTGGGTTTGATCGGCACCGCCGCCGCCATTGCGAATTTCGTCGATGGGAGTGTTGGGCCGGGGCTTCTCATTGTCCGTGATGGGCTCATTGGGGTCGCCGTTGGGTTGGGCGCGGTGCTTGCCGCGAAGGGGGCGGTGGAGGTCATCAAGCTGCTGGCCGTCGCGGCTCAGCTCGCCCTCTCGCCGATGGGTCTTCTGCTTGTCGGCGTGGCGACCGTGGGTGCAGCGTTCAATGTCCTGCGCACCCGCTCTGCCGACTTCCGCGAGGCCATCTCCCTTCTGGGGCGCTACCTCGTCACACAGGGCAGCCGCATCTGGGATGGCATCATCACCGCCGTCCATACCGTCATCGACGCGTTCGCGCGGACCGAGGAGGCGGTTAGCGGCACAGCCGACCGCATAGAGCGAGAGGTCAAGCCTGCCTCTCGGTTCTTCCGCGACCTCGGCGACACCATCAAGCGTGCCCTGTTCACGGCCACCTCTTTCATCGTTGAGAAGGTGATCCCAGCCCTTGCTGAGTTCGCGATCTTCGTAGGCCGCAACTTCGTCCCAGCCGTCTCTGTCGCCGTTGGCGTGGTGTTGGGGCTCGTTGACCGGGTTGTCGATATTGCCAAAGGCATTTACACCTACGTTCGTCCGGGGCTCCAGACTGCCATCGACGGTTTCCACGAACTAGCGAACGCCATCGGTGCGGCATTCAGTGGTGATTTCTCGGGCCTTGAGAAGCAGAAGACGAAGCTACTCATCGCCCTCACCGCCGGGGTGACGGGCCTGGCGATCGGCGGCCCCATACTCGGGGCTGTGGCCGCCGCGGCGGTGCTGGTTGGCCCCGCCATCGGCAAGGCGCTCCAGCCGATCGGGCGGCGGGTTGCGGAGTTCTTCACTGAGCTGTTCTCCGGCCCGAACATCAAGCGGTACATCTCCGGTGTTCTCGACTTCGTGGAAGCGGTTGGCCGCACTATCGGCACAATCGTGTCCAGCCCGTTGTTCTTGAAGGCCGTCGCCGCCATCGCTGCCGCTGCCGTGGTGATCGGCTTCCGCTTCGTCAAGGGCTTCATTGAGGGCGTCGCATCCAACCTCCCCTCCTTCGGCGACGTCCTTCAGGCTGGGCTGGGGCTCATCTTCGACAACCTCGGGGTGGTCCTTGGGATCGCCCTCGCTGCGGCTATCTTCGGTCCACGCCTGCTGGGGCTGTTCCGTACTGGCGGGGCTACTGCGGGGACGTCGTTCGCGTCGGGGCTGCGCGGCGCAGCATCCGTCGGCTCCATCAAGGCTTTCTTCGGTGGGCCTGCCGGGTTTGTGTCACTGGCGAAGACCAACGGGCAGGACGCCGCCAAGGCCATGTTCCGCGAGTTCAATCGCAACAACAACCTGTTGCGCACCGCTGGCCTCACCCCGATTTCCAAGCAAGGGTTCTTTCTCCCGGCGTCCAAGGTCGAGGAATCGCGCGCCGCCGTCGCGAAGCTGAAGACCTCGCTCGGCGAGGCAGGTACGAGGGCGCTTGAGCTGCGCAACCGGATGGGCGAAACGATGGCCCTCATCAAGGGCAGCCCTGGTGTAGTCCGTGGCATCGGCGTCAACTTCGCCCACGCCACGGCGACCGGGGCTACTGGTTTGACTCGGCTGAAGGACACCTTTAGCTTGGTCATGAGGGACATCCGCCAACTGGCGTCCGAGAACGGGCTGACGGCGGGCCGCACGTTGGTCAACGGGCTACGGACAGGCGCTGAAGCGGGGCTGGCTGTACTGGGTGGATTCATGGCTGGTCGCGCCGAGGGCGCTGCTGGCGGAAGTGGGCTACTAAGCGCCGCTACCGCCGGGCTGACGGCGGGCCTGATTACCCAGAACCCAGTGATTGGCGTCGCCGCCGCGGGAGCCTCCCTGCTAGGCACCGCCTTCGGTAAGGCTGGGGCCGCCGCCAAGGCGCTCAAGGAAGACGTCAAGCGGCTCGCTGCATCGTTGAAGGCCGAGTTGAACGATGCCGTCGACAAGGGCGTCATCAGCCTGGAGAAGCTAAATGCTGGCCTTCTCGACATCGGAGACATCGCTGGATTCGACAGTCTGAAGTCGGGGTTCCGAGACGCGCTTGGTGGCGACGGCGTGAAGGTGCTGAACGACTTCGGGCTTTCTTGGTCTAGGGACATCAGGCCGATCCTCAAGTCGGGGGGCGACGCCGACCAACTGAAGGAGAAGCTGCGCAGCGCGTTCTTGGATGCCGCGAGTTCGTCAGGCGAGTTCACCGCCCGCTTCGGCACCAACGCTTCCAAGATTCAAGACTTGGTCGCCGGGCTGCTTGAGCCTGGTGGCGGAGCGAGCTTCGACGACTTGCTCGACCAGAATATTGACACGAGGTTCTTCCAACCCCTCTTGGACCAGGAGGAGTTCATCAAGGGCGTCATCGACACTGCCAATGATCTGAACACCGCAGCCAACAACGCAGCCAACGCATTGGACGGGATCAACGACGCTTCGTTGTTCTTCTCCGACGCCCCACCCCCGAAGGGCTGGATCGAGTTCATCTCCAGTCTGGGCAAGGCCCCCACTGGCGGGGGGTTCGTGGGCCGGATGAAAGATGCCGCCGACTCATTTACGCCAGCCTTGAAGAATCACGCCACCGCCCTCGAAGAAGCGACGCGCGAGGTCGACGTGTACGCCTCTCGGTTGGTGGCCGCCAAGGGCGCGTCTGATTCATTGTTCAACATCCCCAACGACACCTCACTTCAGGAGACGATCGACAAGGCGATGATCGCCGTCGACGGGTTGGGGCCGCGCGTCGCCGACGCCTTGAAGAACGGCGGGGTGTCGGCTGACGCTCAGGTGCGCGAAATCATCCGCGGGATGGGCGACAACATCTCCTCTGTCCTCAAGCAAGGCATCGACGAGGGGATGATCGTCGATGCAGCGACGGCTCGGTCCCACACCCAGTCCATCTTCGACGCCGCCGTGGCTGGCATCCCGAAAGACTCACAGGCGTACGCCGACGCTGCCGCTGCGTACGAGGCGGCCATCGAGGGTGTTGAGCCCAATCTGAAAGAGATCAACGCAGCCGATGCCGCGCTGAGTGTGCAGACCCAAATCGAGGCGTACCTCAAAGCCAATCCGCTTGCCACGACGGTCGAGGCGACGGTCGCGGTCAGCAACAAGAACAAGATCATCGACCTGCGAGGCGACTCCGCTGGTCGTCAGGCCCTTGCGAGCGGGAAGGCCCCCAAGGTCGACATCCCTTCCTCCTCAAAGACGCAGGGTGAATGGTGGAGGTTTGGTTCCGACATCGCCACGGGGGCGGCGAGGGGCGTCACCGCCAACACCTACAAGCCGGTGACGGCGGCCGTGATTATGGCGTCGAAAATGGCCATCGCTGCGCGCAAACAGTCGGGCATCTCGTCGCCGTCGAAGGTGTTCAGGCAGATCGGCGTGTTCATGGGCGAGGGTCTCGCCGTCGGCCTCCAAAGCACGGCCGCCTTGGTGTCGGGCGCTGCCACTCGCCTCGTCGACCGCGTCGTCGCTGCGGCTCGCTCCGCTGGTTCTGGTGCGGCTGACGCGTTGAAGGGTGTCGGGTCGGACATCTTCGCTGGGATGGTTGGGTCGGGCGCTGAACTCAACACCGGCAACTCGTTGCTGCAAGCCCGCGGCGCGCTCACCACAGCATTCAGCAGCCTGCGCGACTCACTGTCGGGTGAGGGGGCGACGACAACGCTGGACATCAACGACGCCCTCGGCGTGGCGAACATCCAACAGTTGACCGGCGCGTTCGACGCGATCGCTGAGTTCGGCCAGGTGATGCTTAGCCAGGGCGTCGACGCGTCAACGGTCGCCATCCAGCTCCAACAACAGGTGGACGTACTCACCCAGCTTGCTGTGTCGATGGGTTTCGATCAGGCCGGTGTCGCGGGCCTGGCTGATTCGCTCGGCCTTTCGGGCGCTGCGCTCGGGCAGTTCGTCTCCACTGCCGCCGACGCCGCAGCGCAGATCAGGCAGATCGCCGCCGACCTGGCAGCCACCGACTTGTATCAGAAGTCGTTCGGCTCTCAGGCGACCGGCCCCAACGGCAACGCAGGCGCTCTTGCTTCAGCGCAGGCCGGGGTGACGACCGCCGTGCAGTCGGTGTTGTCCAACTTCGACACGCAGATCGGCCAAGTGTTCACACTCGGCGCGTCTGATTACTCGAAGCTGAACGCTGCCGATAAGGCACTCTTCGATGAGATCAAGGCTGGCAAGGCGCTCTCAACTGACACGACGACGGTGCTCGGTTCGGCGAACCTGACGACGCTGACCGGCGCGTTCGACGCGATCGCGAACCTCGGCCAAGTGATGATCAGCCAGGGTTCCTCTGCCGCTGACGTGGCGGCCGAACTGAAGAAGCAGACAGCGGCAGCTACAGCGAAGGCCACTGCCCTCGGCTTCAGCGTCAGCACTGTTGCTGGTGTCGCTGCTGGGCTCGGACTGTCGAACGTGGCAATCGACGGCTACGTCACTGGTGCCGCTGCCGCCGCCGCTGCTGCCGCCGCTCCGGCCCCCGGCGCTGCCGCCGCCACGGCGGCCGTGTACGCACTGCCCCCAGCCGCCATTCCCGTGTACCATCCGCCTGTCGCGCCTGCCGCCGCCGCTCCGTCCGGCCCGTTCACCCCGTCCACCGCCGCTGAAGACGCTGCGTCAGCGGCAGCGAACGCAGCCTTCGTCGCCCAGTTGATCAACTCTGGGATGCTCACGACGAGCGGGGGCTCTGGCTTGTCGGGCGGCCCTGACCCGCAGGCGTTCATCAACGCTGTCGGCCCAGGGTTGGCTAAGGTGATTCAGCAAGCGATACGGGCAGGTGGGTGACGGTGGCTGAAATAGATTTCACACGGGTGTGGTTCCATCTGGCGTCTGATTTGTCGGACAGCCTGGAGCTAGACCTCGCCTCGAACGGCTGGAACTCGCCGCTTGTCGGGCAAGGGCAGGCCCGCGGCTTGGCGGCAGGGCGCACCGTGTGGGTCTCGCGCCCCGGCACCACTCGAATGGCGACCATTGCTGTGATTCTCACCGACCGCGATCAGGTGTCCTGGCTGGAGGGGAAGGTCAACCGCCAGGTGTTGATCCGCTCCCCGCGTGGCCAGCGGCTGTGGGGGTCGTATGCGCAGGTCGAGGTGGCCGAACCGAACGGTCGCACGTACGCCGTGGTCTCGACGCTGTCGGTGTCCGAGGTGTCGCATAGTGAGATCGTCTGATGAGCGTCATCACACTGATCCAGTCCCCCGTCACTGAGGTTTCTGCTGGCCTCGACCTGCTGACGTCGGGCAACGTGTTCGTCGAAGACATCTCCGCCGACCTCCAAGTTGATGGCTCATCGGTGACGCGCAATATGAGCAACAAGATTCACGGCACCTGTGATCTGTCGATGCAACGTCAACTGGCGTGGGGAAAAGACAGGGTGCGCCCGTGGGTGGAGATATCCGCTGACGGCGAGACGACGACGCGCTGGAACCTTGGGGTGTACGCGATGACCACCCCAACCCGTGAGGCTGGCGAAACTCCGGCCACCTGGAGGGTTCAGGGTTACGACCTGTTGACGGTGTTTGATTCCCCGTACGGGTCCACCTATTCCGCTGCGGCCGGGTCGGTGCCGTTGACGTTGATCGCTGCAATTCTGACGGCAGCCGGGGAAACGAACGCCATCAGTCAGGCTGCGATCGCCACGACCCTCCCGGCGGCGATGACCTGGCCGATCGACCAGGACAACACGACGTTGAAGATCATCAACGACCTATTGGAGCGCATTGGGTATGGGCCGTTGTGGTGCGACCGCGAGGGAAGGTTTCGCTCCGACCCGATTGTGGTGCTGTCGACGAAGGCCCCAATGTGGGCATACGACGCTGATGCCGGGTACACCACCACTGTCGGCGAGAGCCGCACCGCCTCCGCTGACTTCTTCTCCACCCCCAACCGCTGGGTGTTCATTCGCGACGACGCTGGGGAGGCCATCGGCGCTGAAGGTTCCGGCATCTACACGGTGTCCAACGCCGCTTACGGCCCGACGTCGATCGCTGGTCGTGGCCGGACGATCAACAAGGTGGAGCGCTTGCAGGCCGCCTCGCAGGCAGCGCTGGTCGCGCAGGGCGACAAGATCGTCGCAGCCGACATCCGCGTCGCGGCCTCCGTTGACCTATCCACCCAGACCAACCCCGAGCACTGGCATGATGATGTGGTGACATACGTGGACGCTCAGCTCGGGGCGAGCGGGAATTGGGCTGTCGCTGAGTGGCGGCTCGACCTTGGCGGCGCGCTGGAGACAATCAAGCTGGAGTCGATATGACCGTCCCTTTGTCGAAGATTGGACTGACTTGGGGGTCGGTGACGCAGGTGACCCCGTTGCAGGTTCGGATCAACGGCGACACAGGCGACACCCCGATCGCCCTCATGGATTCGGGGATGACGTTCTCGGTTTCCGACAAGGTCGGCTTGGTGTTGCTCGGCTCGCAGTGGGCTGTCTTCATGAAGGTTGTAGCAACATGAGGGAGGCGACCTAATGGCCGTCACAATAAATGCCACCACGACGGGGGTTATCTCGTGGGCCGGTCACGACCTTCAGGTCACCTCGGCCGGTCGTTGGTGGGTGGCCATATGGGACACCGCCACCGCCAGGATCGAAATGTGGTACTCCGACGACAGCGGGGCAACGTGGGCCGAGAACACGGCAGCGCGGTTCTCCTCGGTGGGCGTCTCCACCAACTTCGCCTTCTACATCGACGCCGACGACCACGCTCACGTCGTTTACTGCGTGACGGGGACAGTCTCGCTGTCGTACCGTCGGAACAAGTCAATCTCCACCACTTCCGCATGGTCGTCGGCGACGACGGTCGACAACGCTGACCTGGGCTACTCCGACTCAGACCTTGTCGTCCATCGCGAGGGCACCGGATGGGTCGCCCACGTCGTCGCCACCCACAACGTGTCCGGGCCGGATGAAGCGGTGGTGTGGACCACCGTCACCATCAGCTCTACTGATGTCGTCGCCGTCGGCACAAGGACCACCATTGAGTCGGCGTCCGGCCCGCCCCGTCGCGGGACCATTGACTTCCACCACACTTCCACCGACGAAAAAGCCATCCAAGGGGCAACTCCTCACCTTTACATAGTATGGACGAGGAGCCTTGACCTCAAGTTTGTGAAATGCACCTATTCGGCAGGGTCATGGACGAAGGGGACGACGCGCACTATCCGCTCGGCAGGGAGTGCCCCGTCAGCGCTGTCAGTGTTCGATGGCTCCAGGGTCATCATCGCCTCGCAGGAAGCGGGCGATCTCAACCTGTACGAACGCGATGCAGCGGACACCACCACCACCACGCGAGCAGCAGGTGGTGCCACGTTCACTGCTGGCGGGCTCGGCGCGGTCACCTATGACGCCAGCGGAAACGTGTGGGTTGTTGGTGTGTCTGTCGGCGATCTGAAGACTCGCATGTTCATCCGGGCGACCCTGCTGTGGGACGTCGCACTCACCATCGACACCGACGATGCCGACGGGTGGGCCTTCCGCCGCTATGCCGGGAATGACATCCCGGTGATCTTCGACTCGGTGACAGCGTCGAGAATACGAGCAGACAGCACCTCCGTCAATGTCGCCCCGTCGTCGCCGACCTGGGTGAATGTCGACAATGCCGGGGCGGACGTCGGGGCTGCGCTAGTTCTTGACTGGAACTTCGTCGACGCAAACCCGTCCGACACTCAAACCGCCTACACGTTGCGCCGCCAAATCGGAGCTGGGGCCTACGCGTATTGGCGGGCCTCGGATAGCACTTGGCAGGCTGGCGTCCAGAAAGTTAGCACCGCGACCTCTGCGGTGACGTTGGCTTCAGCGTGGGGACTTGACGCCGACGCCAACCACAAGTTCGCAGTCCTGACCTACGATCTTCTCGACGTTGTCGGTCCATACTCGGCTGAGCTGACCGTCACCCCCTCGACGCCGTCGCCGCCGACGATCACCACCCCGGTGAATGCCGGAGTGGTGGCCTCAGCATCGC
>Ga0105044_10002818_pt1 | contig 23838 bp, 22 predicted proteins | sample MAT01_FD_78092 | JGI IMG/M metagenome (GOLD analysis project Ga0105044, IMG submission 78092) | Freshwater microbial communities from Lake Fryxell liftoff mats and glacier meltwater in Antarctica - MAT-01 | ecosystem: Environmental > Aquatic > Freshwater > Ice > Liftoff microbial mat | place...
ACGATGTCGATCGAACCTGCCTCGGCGAGGACGTGCCCCACCGCAACGTTCACGCTGTTGCTGTCCGTGACGTCGAGCTCGAGCTGGCGAACGTCGGCCCGCTCGTCGAGCGCGGCGGACTTCCCCGGAGTGCGCATCGTCGCAAAGACCCGATGCCCCCTATCGGCGAAAGTGAGGGCGGCGAGTTCGCCGAACCCGGAACTGCAACCCGTGATGAGAACCGTCGACATGCCCGTCGACCGTAGCGGAAGGGCTACCTCCGACGTCGACCTCGTATCAGCCGACGTATCAGCCGTCGACGATCTCGCGCAGCATTTCGATCTGCTCCACCGCGTTCGGGCCGACGGGATTGACCGACAGCACCGTGACGCCGGCTTCCTTGAAGGCGGCGACGCGCTCCTTGACGTAGCTCTTCGGACCGACGAGATGCGACAGCTCCAGCCACTCGGCGGGCAACGCCGCAGCAGCTTCGTCCTTCTTCCCGTCGAGGTACAGGTCTTGCACTTCGCCAGCCTCCTTGTCATACCCGTACGCGCACGCGATGTCGTTGTAGAAGTTCTTGCCACGCGCACCCATGCCACCGACGTACAGCGCCATGCCCGGGCGAGCCATGTCGAGGACCTTGGTGCGGGCTTCGCCGGTGAGTGACTCGTCGATGGCCAGCATGCCGCCGGCTGAAATGTCGAGGCGCTTGAGCGATGGGTCGCGCTTGGCAGTGCCGGCCTTCAGCTGGCGACCCCACACGTTCTGGAACTTCTCGGGCATGAACATGATCGGCAGCCAGCCATCGGCCAGTTCGGCGGTCGCCTCGACACTCCTGTCCTTCAGGCTGGCCCACCAGATGGGGATGTCACTACGCACAGGGTGGTTGATGAGCTTCAATGGCTTGCCGAGCCCGGTGCCCTGACCATCGGGTAGCGGCGCCTGGAAGGTCTGGCCCTGGTAGTTGAACTTCTCTTCCCGCTTCCAGATCATCCGGCACGCTTCGATGTATTCCTTGATGCGTTGCATGGGCTTTTCGTAGGGCACACCGTGGAATCCTTCGATCACCTGCGGGCCACTGGCACCGAGACCAAGGATGAAGCGGCCGTCGCTGACGTAGTCGCAACCAGCAGCGGTCATCGCCATCAGTGCAGCGGTGCGCGAGTACACGTTGACGATGCCCGTGCCGATCTCCACGCGTTCGGTCTTGGCAGCGAGATAGCCGACCTGGCTGATGGCGTCGAAGCTGTACGCCTCGGCGATCCACACCTGGTCGAGGCCGACTTTCTCCATCTCCACGACGCGCGCAACCGCCTCCTTGAAGCCGCCGCCATAGTTGATCATCATCGAAAGTTTCATGGGCGTGACAGTAGATGTCCGAGTGGCGCCATCTGCAACGCTGCGCGAGCGTGGTGCGGTGAGCCTGGCGACGGTGTGGATATTGGGCGATCAACTCTGCCGTCGCGGCAGCGCACTTGCCGAGGCCTCACCTGCCACCCACCGGGTGCTCATGGTCGAGAGCGTTGGGAAGCTGCAGTCGAAGCACTGGCACGTGCAACGAGCTCACTTCGTGATTGCCTCGATGCGACGTTTCGCCGACGAGCTGCGGGCTGAAGGTTTCGAAGTTGACTATCGTCTTGCGGAATCGCTGGCGGACGGGCTCGCTGCTCACCGAGCAGACTTCGACCCGACCACCGTTGTTGCCATGGAGCCAACCAGCCGCGCCGGCCTCGTGATGCTGCAATCGAGCGGCGCGACAGTGACCCGTTCGAATCAGTTCCTCACCCATCCCGACGAATTCGTGGCGTGGGCTGACGGCCGCAAACGGCTGACGATGGAGGACTTCTACCGCTGGCAGCGACGCAGGTTGGGCTACCTGATGGACGGCGACGAGCCAGCCGAGGGCCGATGGAACTACGACGCCGAGAACCGTCAGCGACCGCCCAAGGATGGGCGCAACCATTGGCCGAAGCCGCCGTTGTCCGTACTGGATGGTCTTGACCAGCAGGTACTCCGCGACCTGCCCGCCACAGTCTGGGGCGCGGCCCCGGACGGCACCTGGGCCACGTCGCGACTAGAAGCCTTGCGGCGACTGCGCCACTTCATCGACGAGCGACTTCCCCGCTTCGGACCGCACGAGGACGCAATGCTGACCGGGAGTTGGCACCTCGCCCACGGCCTCCTGGCGCAGTACCTGAACGTGGGTCTGCTGCATCCGCAGGAAGTCTGTGATGCCGCGGAAGCCGCATACCGCGCTGGACACGTACCGATTGCGAGTGCGGAAGGTTTCATCCGTCAGGTCATCGGCTGGCGCGAGTACGTCTGGGGTCTCTATTGGTTACGCGGCGCGGAGTATCGCGATCTGAACGTGTTGGACGCGCAGCGCCCCCTGCCACCCGCATTCACCGGCCGAGCCCCGACAGAGATGCGTTGCGTCAGTACGACGTTGCAGACACTCCACGATCACGGTTGGGTGCATCACATCCAGCGGCTGATGATCCTTGGCAACCTGGCACTGCTCGCGGGAGTGCAGCCGCGAGCCATGACGGAGTGGATGTGGGCGGGCTTCGTCGATGGTGCAGAGTGGGTGATGGTGCCGAACGTCATTGGCATGGCGCTCTACGCCGACGGCGGGATGATGTCGACCAAGCCGTACGCCGCGGGAGGTGCGTACATCGACAAGATGAGTGACTACTGCAAGGGATGTCGTTACGACCGCACCAAGCGCACCGGCCCTGATGCCTGCCCGTACACCACTCTCTACTGGGACTTCCTTGCCCGCCACGAGGAACGCTTTGCAAAGAACCCCCGCATAGTGCAACAGGTGCATGCCGCGCAGCGGCTCGGCGACCTGGCGCAAGTTCGGGTGCGTGCGCGCGAAGTGCTCGAGCTGCTCGACCGCGGCGAGCTGTAGCTCAGCCGCTGGGCTCGGTCAGCCGTCGAGTGTGCCGTCAAGATCAACCACTCGACCGCACCGATCCACTGTCAAACGTTGCCGATCCCGAGCACGACCGTCCCGGGCTAGGTTGGCGGCATGGGCACCCGCGACGGCAACCGCTACATCGTCACGTCGGCTGAGCACGCACACTTTCTCAGCGAGGGCTACGTGCACCTCCCTGCAGTCCTCACCGAGGAGGAGGTGTGCACCCTCGACCCGGTGTACGACGCGTTCATGCGTGGTGAGATCGCAGTGCCCGGCAAAGACCTCAACGACATGGTCACCGGCGAGTACGGCACCGACCCATCGGCCTACGCATTGTTCAACGTGGTCGTACCGCGCAAGTACTACCCGCAGTGGCAGGGCAACGTGTTCGAACAGGTGAGCCTCACGATTGCCGAGCAGCTCTGCGGCGAGGGCATGACGTTGGACTTCGACCAACTCCTTGCCAAGCAACCCGGCCGTGAGGACGCCGTGTTCGCCTGGCATCAGGACCAGGCGTACTGGATCAACACCGACGACCGGCGCACTGCCACGTGCTGGTTGGCTCTCGACGACACCAGCCCGGAGAACGGTTGCCTGCAATTCCTGCCCGGCAGCCACCACGAGCCGGTTCGCCCGCACTACCCGGCAGCGGGCGATCGCGCCAAGCAGCACACACTCGTCACCGACCTACGGCCCGGAGAAGTGCCCACACCGATCTCGATTCTTCGCGGGGACATCACTGTGCACAACGAGGGGGTGTTGCATGGGTCCGGCGGCAACCGCTCGGCAAGTAGTCGTCGGCGCGCATACATCAATGCCTACCGCTCAATCGCCACCGTTCGCCAGGAGCGCGAGCTGGGCTTCACCCACTCCCACAACGACGACCAGCGGGTGCTGAACAACGTCGACGGGCTGCTTGCCGCCACCGAGTGACACGGCGGCCGCACCGACCAATCAGCGCAGCGGGGGCGACAATTCAGCGATTGCTCGAGCCGCTCGTCGTGGCCCACCGTCGCGGACGCTTCCCTCGGCCACGTTCGCCATTCGCTCGGACGCGCCCGAAGCCAGCAGCGCCTCCACCGCCGACCTCAGTAAATCAGGGGTGAGGAAGTTGGGATCCAGTACCGCACCGACACCGGCGCGCTCGATGGCGGCCGCACCGGCGAACTGGTCAGTCGAGAATGGCAGCACGACCATGGGCACCCCGGCGGCCACGGCTTCGGTGACACTGCCGTTGCCGCCGTGGTTGACGAAGACGTCGGTGTGCTGCAAGAGCGCGACCTGGGGCAGATGCCGAGCAACTACAGCGCCGGTTGGCAGTTCCCCAAGATCCTCCAGCGGTGTACTGCCGTGGGCAATCGTCAGTCGCCAGCCTGCCGCGTCCGCTGCTCGCACGGCGGTCTGCAGGACATCGCCTCGGGCGCTGAGGAACGACCCCAGTGCCACCGTCACTCGCAAACCTTTGCCAACCGGCAACGGGAACGACCCGAGCGACTGTTCTCTGGCGAGCGATCCAACGAACACGGCGTTCGCCGGCACCGGCCGTGACGGCGAATGCAAACCCTCCGGATACGCATAAATGGTCGGCTGACCGGGAGCTCGGGTCAGGTCGTCGATCGGTGAAAGCTCGGGCGCGCGACGGTGAAGAAACTCGTCGGCCGCCCCAGTCAGCTCCCGGACCGCAGCGCCACAGCGAAGGTGTAAATCGGCGAGATCGTCGTCACTCGGCCGCATGCCCGCTGGCCACTCGTCCGGTACGCCAAACATCTCACCGCCAGACGGCAGCGCGCTGGGGTGGCCCAACACCACTGACGCGCAGTGCAGGCCCATTGCGTGCAGCGCCAGGCGCGCGCCGAACGCGACATGGTCAACCGCAATGCGATCGGGCTGCACCAGCTCGACGATCTCACGCAGTCGATCGAGCACACCGTCGGGATCGTGCATCAGATCGTGTCGCCGCGCGTCGGCCTGGTAGCGCAAGGTTGCGACCGGGCCGGCGTGGGTGGCATCGAAGAAGGCGCGCAGGTGTGCATCCTCGCCGATCGGCTGCAATCGCTCCTCGATCACTCCAGGGTTGCTCCCCTTACCCAGCCGCAGCTCGACCCAGCCCGAGCCTGCATTGGTGACCATGTCCCGCACGGCTGGACCGGTGGCCACCACCACCTCGCCGTAATCGCGGTTCCACGCGCGCCCGATCTCGATGAGCGGTCCGGCGTGCGATGCGTAGTCGGGGCTGACGATCAGCAGCTTCATCGGTTCGCGCGCACCGCAGCTACTTCGCAGTACACGCCACCAAGGGTGGACGCCATCATTTCGATGCTGAGCGTCGAGCGCACCATGTTGCGCGCCCGGTCCTGACGGCCCGGCTTCGGGCCAAGGGTGCGGCACCGACGAATTCCGTCGCGCAGCGCCGTCACCGAGGACGTGTCGCACACCACCCCGGTGTCGTTGTCGACAACGAAGGTCTGCGGGCCGCCACGTCGCGGGACGACGACGGGCGCCCCGGCGGCGAGCGCCTCGACGATGGCAAGGCCGAACTCTTCCTTGTCGCTCGCGCAGACATAGGTACCGTCGTGGGCGGCTATGTACGCCAGAAGGGCAGCAACGTCGGCGGGAGGCAGATGACCGGTGAGTGTCACCAATCCGCGAGGCGCATTGCGCGCCGATGCCTGGATCCGCTCGATGGTTGATCGCTCGTCAGCTGTCGGCTGCGCAAAATTGCCTCCGACGATGACCAGGTTGACCTCGGCGCCGAGCGTCGGGTCGCCGGCGACGGCTTCGACAACACGATGGGCGCCCTTCGAAGGGTGCATGCGGCCGACCGTCAGCAACCACGGCAGGCCGCGCCGCTCCTCTGGGATGGCGGCAAGCACGGCCAATGCGGCCTTGTCCGGACCGCGATGACGCAGCGCGACGCGAGCGCGCTCGGCGGCGGCGACGTCGACACCCTCGGGCACGGATGTGACACGTTCGTCAGTCACTACGTCACCGATGCCGACCAGCTCGCTCAGCTCTTTGCGGATCGTTGGTCGCGGCAGCAGCACCAGATGGTCGGCTTGGCGAGCAACGCGCTCGACGAGGCGGGCACGAAACCAGTACTGGTGTGCGGCGTCCTCGACGCCGAATTGATCGCGGCGCAGGCGACCCGTGTCTTGCAAGCCATCGAGCACGATGTGCGGGTCCGGAGCCGCCGTGAAGACAACCGCTTGGCCGAGCCGGCGTGCAACTGACGCAGCTGCCAGCGTGCCAACGTCGGCCATGCGGAGATGCCACACGACCTTGCGATCGCTGAGCGAGGTTCCGAGGGCGAGCAACTGCCGTTCGACGTCGAGCCGGTACTGCCAGGCTTCACGAGAGGCCAGTGGCCCATCGGGACCAATCTCCAAGCGTTCGACCCGATGACCGTCGCCGATGTGCTCGGTGACAGGTTCGGAACCATTCGACCGCGTGACCGTGATGACCTCAGCGATGGACGGCTGCGCAGCCAACGCCGGCCCGAGCGAGCGAAGCAACGAGGCCACCCCACCCGAGTCTCCAACGCCCAAGGTGGAACCGTCGCGATCGATTCGAGCATGCACGCATGGCTGCACCACGACGAGACCACTGCTGGTCAGTGCGCCTTCCCGGGCGGGTGTTGAGTGCGATACGCCGAGAGCTTCCCTCATGGACTCGTAGACATCGGCGAGCCGACGACGCGCTGGCCAGAATGAAATTCGTGTTCCCGCACGCGCAACCGCGGCCATCGTCTCGAGATCGAGACGCGCCCACTCGATAAGTGTTCGCTCCGCCAACATCGCGGGGAAGCCGCCAACCACGAACAGTTGCAGCAACGGCGCGACAGCTTCTGGCCGCGGGCGCCGGGCCGAAAGCGACCAGGCCGCATGAGCGGCGTACGGTTCGACACCCTCCGCAACGATGCCGATCAGCACGCTGTCAGCCAAGCCGTCCGCAACTGCACCGATCGCGTGAATCGCCGCGAGCGCAGATACGTCGTCACCACCGCGAATCACCTCAGCAAGGCATCGGGCCACTGCCGCCGGCCTGGGCGCGTGCGCCGCGCTGAGCCGAAGCTCGTCCGCTCGGCGCAGCGCCAGCGACAACCGCGGTTCGTTGACGACAGCGTTGATGGCCAACAGCAGGTCGCCATCGGTACGCCGTTGCAGAGAATCAATCATGGGGGCACCTACCTGTTCGAACTCACAGTCGAGGCGAAATTCGCTGCAGGGAAGTACCCCGCGCGACCTCGGCGCAAACCGATCCCACGTTTCTAGTTGCTGGCGCGCCCGGCATCCACTTGGGCTCGCTAGTTCCCTTCGTTGGCCACGTGCCATTCGGCACGGGTCAGCGCGTATTCCACGTCGCCTTCCTCGTCGCCCGGTATTCGCACGGGCCAGTCGGCGTGGAAGGTGCGAACGAAGCGCAGGCCAGCCTTTTCCATCACGCGCCGCGAGCCAATGTGGACGGCCATCGTTTGGGCGTACACGCGCTCGACACCGAACTCGCGGAAACCATTGTCGATCAATGCTCGCGAACCCTCGGTGCCGAATCCGCAGCCCCACGAAGCGTGCCGTAAGCGGTATCCCAGCTCAGGTTCCAGCGGCCCGGCGCCCTCGCCCGGCCGGTAGTGGAACCAACCAATGAACTCTCCGGTCGCCTTTTCGATGGCCGCCCAGAAGCCGTATCCGTCGAATTTTACGTAGTACTGCAGCCACCACTCCATTGTCTCGTTGATGTCGTCGAGGTCGACGGGCGCCCCGTTGTCGATGTAGCGCTTCACTTCCGGGTCGCCGTCCAGCTCAACAATCAGCGCCACGTCGTCAATGGTGAATCGACGCAAGATCAGCCGATCGGTTTCGAGGAACACAATCACGACAGAACTCTCAAAGGGAATCGGCAAAGCTCTTGATGTCTCTGATGGTGGCGTTGAAGACCTCGGGCATCGCGACCTCGAAGAGGCAGTCGCCGGCGTGGCACGTGCCGTTGACCGTGCGGGCCGCAACCGGCACCCCGGCGGCGGCCAGCTTGCGGTAGTAGGCCAGTCCTTCATCGCGCAGTGGGTCGAGTTCGTTGACCGAAATGATGTGCGGGGGCAGGCCCGCGAGATCCTCCAGCGCCGCGTAGTACGGCCATGCCAGCGGGTTCTGGGCGCTCTCGCGCGTGGGGTCGTACAGCATGGCCATCACGGCCATCTGCTCGCAGCTCAGGAAGTAGCCATCGTTCTCGAACAGCGAGGTCAGCTCCGGCAAGGGTGCGCCATAGCTCCCAGAGATGTAGGGGCACTGCGCGTACACGCCTGCGATCAGGCCGACATGGCCATCGCGCTTCGCCTTGAGAGTGGTGGCCAGCGTCAGGTTGCCGCCACCCGACTCGCCCGAGATGACGATCTTGGAGACGCCCAGGCGAGCGCTCTGCGCTGCGAACCAACGCAGTGCCGATGCGCAGTCGTCGAGGCCGGCCGGAAACGGGTGCGGGCCCAGCTTGCCGCTCGCGTTGCGGAATTCGACGCCACAGACAACAAGGCCCGAAGCCGCGAGCTGATCGCGCCACCGCTGGAATCCGGATGCCTCGAGGATGGTCATACCGCCACCATGAAGGTGGAGGATGCCGGGCAACGAACCGGTGACGCCCTCCGGACGATGGATGTACAACGTGATGTCGTTGCCATCGTCGCCCGTGATCACCTCGACAGTTCGTGCGACGCCAGCGACGGTCGGCAGATCGCCCGCAATCATCGAAATCAGCAGGTCGAACCCGGCCTCGGCCATCATATTGAACTCGTGGATCTCGTCCAACGGCGTATCGACCGTGACAGGTTGTGCAGGCGTTCGCTCGGCCAGCCCGATCGGTGTCATCGCTGCGATCATGCGCGGGTCGGCGCGCGGATCGGTGGCGAGCGTCATGTCCGGGTTGCCCAGTCGACCGGGCAGGTTCGGAGTGGTCATCACAGTCCTCGTTTCCCCGAGGCAGCCCCCAGCGCTAGACCCGGACCCTACTCGTCCTCCGCCAAGCTGTCCGGCAGCACCAGTTGTTCGAGCGGGCGCTCCTGACGAATCGCCTTCACGATGACCTGCAATGCACCGCTGACGGGAACCGCGAGGAGCGCACCGACGATGCCGAAAAGTTCGACGGCGAGCAGCACACTCAGCAACACCAACAGTGGGTTGACCTGCACCTTACGAGCCATCAGCCACGGGTAGATGACCCCATTCTCGACCTGCTGGTAGATCACGAAAAAGATCAGCGCGATGATGCCCGCACCAGGCGAGTGAAGGTACGCCGCCAGCACGCTCGCAATCGCACCGATCGTTGCGCCGATCAACGGAATCAGATCAGCGAACGCGACCCAGAGCGCGAGAACGACCGGGCTGGGCACACCCAAAGCCATCAAGCAGACGAAGGCAGCCGTGCCGGCGATGAGACTGACCAGCAGGTTGCCCACCATGTAGCCGCTGACGGCACCTGCTGAGTCCGTGGCGATGACTCGCACGCTCGCACGTCGACGACGCGGGATGGCCCCGAGGAACGCACGCCCCATTGGTTCGGACTGGGTGAGGAACAGCGTGCTCATCAGCAAGATGGAGACCAGTGCGAAGGCGGCGCTGAGCACTGTCGCCGCCATGTCGATCGGAGAGTCAGACAGTCGCTGCGCAGCGTTGACGAGTTGCGCTTCGTTGTCCTGCACATAGCTCTCGATGTGCAGCTTCTTCACCAACTGCCCGATCGGCCCCTTCCCGTCGGCGGCCCGCTGCACCGTGCCGGGCAGGTCGGTGATGATGTCGATCAATTGAGTCCTGACCGGTAGCAGAAACAGCGTCAGTGCCCCCACTGTTGCCGCCAAGGCTGTGAACATCACCAGGCAGGTTGCGAGCGTGCGCCGGCCGCCGAGCGACCGCTGAACAAACCGAACAGCCGGTGCCAGCACGATGGCCAAGAAACCGGCGATCGCCGCCCAGGCCAGGATGCGAACGGTGGCGAGAACAACTGTCATCAGTACGTAGGTGCCGAACAGCACTGCGACTGACGCGACGATCGTCCGCCACGGGACGTCGCCCCACGACCTCCCCCCAGACGAGATCTCCTGCATGGCGAACCCGATACCCCCGAAGCGGGCTCTTGAAACACGCCCGACCCCTCGTCGGCACGACGAGGGTCAACCTGAGCGGCGATCGCTCAAGCGGTCGGCGGGGCTCGTGCCCGGATCATCCACCCCACCCATCGGATCCGCTACGGACCTCTGTGCGCCAAACGTCCAGTCGGCTCGTTTCGTGACGAATTCGGCGTCAACCGCGTCCGCCCGACCTTCGATCGACATCAGCTCGGTGATCAACACCGGGTCGGTCGGCGCATGGCCCGGTTGCAGGTGTGCCCGAACGGCATCCCCGAAGTTGCCAAGGATGCTTCTCACCACGAGTTGGTGCTGTGCGGCGAGGTTGCAACGGGCACCATCGGTGATGGTACCGAGGCGATGCTCGGCGACAGCCAGATCGGCGTTGCTGCCTCGTTGCGCGAGTATCAGGCGCAGTCGCTCGAACACCTGCAACCCGTCCTGCTTACATGCCGTGCACTGACCGCACGATTCGACAGCGAGGAAGCGCGACACGCCCGCGGCCAGCGCCAACGGATCGGTGCCTTCCGCCACGACGATGAAGCTCGCCGAGCCCAATCCGCTTCCAACACGCTTCATGTCTTCGTAGGTGATCGGGGTGTCGAGGTCAGCCGCAGTGAGGATCGCATTCGAGACGCCCATCAGCACCGCCAGGATCGGTCGCATCGGGGCACCGTCGGGGCCTGATCGGCACTCATCGAGCACGCCGCGTAGAGGCTCGCCGAGCGCGACCTCGATCACCGACGGGCGCAGCACATCGCCGGTAACGGTACACACCACGGTGCCCGGAGATTCGTCCGTGCCGACGGAACGGAACCACGCTGCGCCATTGGCGATGATGGCAGGCACGTTGGCGAGTGTCTCGACGTTGTTGACCAGAGCCGGTGGGGCGGCGCTGCCTGCCGCCTCCGTGGCCATCTGTATCTCGCCAGGGAGGCCGCTTGCAGAATTGAGGTTCGACGGATCCAGCACGACTTCGATGATCCCACGCCGCCACGGCGGCGCTATCCGCGGAAACGGTGGCCGCCCGTCGAGAACCTCGAGCAATGCGGTCTCCTCGCCGAAAAGGTACTCGGTCGGCCCCTCGACGATCTCGATGACGATTTTGTCGCTCCACCCTGCGAGCTGCACCTCAGCGATGGCGGCGCGCAACCTGGCAAGCTCTACGAGGAACCGCTGCTTCACGGCGATGGTGACGTGGCGCGACTCAAGGACGCGGGCGGCGATCAATGCGCCCTCCAACACGGCATACGGGTTGGCCCGCAGGATGGCGCGGTCCTTGAAGGTGCCCGGCTCACCCTCGGCGGCGTTCACAACGACGGACGTACGCAAGACGTCAGAGGCGAAGCTGGCCATCGTGCGCCACTTGGTTGCGGTCGGGAACCCGGCCCCGCCGCGACCGCGCAGACCTGAAGCCTCCAGCTCGGCGAGAACGACTTCGGCGCTCACTGCCCATGCGGCACGCAGCCCTGCGCCACCACCGGCCGCGATGTAGGAAGCAAGTGAGGTGTACGGCTCGGGAGGCAGGATGCGATTGGCGCTGACGCCGATGGACGAGGACATGGTGGCTCCGTGACGTGAGTACGGCTCGCGAGTGCGCTGTTGCCAGAACTGAATTCCCCCGATCTCGCGAACTCAAACCTGGCCTGCGATCAGGGTCTTGCGATTCCGAGCCGATCGATCGAGGTGAATGCCTTGCGTGAGTGCGCCAGCAGTTCAGCGTCCGTCGGGTGGTCCGGTCAGACGATGGCATGTGCTTGGGTCATTGACGACTCCTTCGAGTGCTGACCCCCGCGCCGTATGTGCAGCCGTCGTTCCATCGGGACGCGCCACCCTGTGGCGACCCGTTGGGGAACAACGATCACAGATCGACGAATGATTCGGCTAGCGCCGGCAGGAGGTCACTTGCTCCGAATCGGCTCGAGAACGGCGGGCTCCCACGCGTGCAGACGCCGCAGCAGACTGCGCTTCTTGTCGTGGTGACCGCGCATACGCGTGAGGATCGAATCAAGCATGCCGAGCGCGTCGGCGATGAACGGACCTTTGTTCAACATGACGCATTCAGCACGCGCCGGCATCGCGGCATCGGTGATCTCAGCGCGAGACGGATAGCCAGTACGCGCAAGAGTGTCGAGCACCTGTGTCGCCCAGATCACCGGTACGTGCGCCGCTTCGCACACCCACATGATCTCCTCCTGCACCTCGGACAGACGCTCGAAGCCGATTTCCACCGCAAGATCACCGCGCGCGATCATGACGCCGACCTGGGCGCTGCGCATCGCCTGCAACAACAACTCGGGCAGGTTCTCGAACGCCACCGTGTTCTCGATCGATGATCGACTCATCGTCGGCCGCCGCCACCGGCTGGCTAGGGTCCGAGTCTGCCAACAGTCGCAGTCGAGCGGCCGCGACGCCTCGGCCCCGTTCGTCGCGGCGCGGTGACACCTTGACGACACGAGGGCAAGGCTGCAAGGGGCCGGTGCGCAACTTCGGACCGCCGAGGTCCATCGCCACCTTGCACGGCCGACCATCGGCGATTTTTCCCGACCGGATGAACACAACATGAACGGCAATCCAAGGGGAGCAGAGCTGCAAAGAGTCACCTCCGGCTCGAGTGGGCGGTGTCGGCCCGATAGGTCTGGCAGCAATTGCGCGTGTTTCGCCCGAGCGGATTGCGGGTACTGCTCTTTCGGTGGCCGCCACCACCGTCTTGTTCCGTCACTCGGACGGGCACGTACCCAATGGAGGAAGCGATGTCGGTAGACGAATCAGTTACACAGGATCTCATCAGAACGTTGGAGAACGGCCGCGAGGGCTTCCGGCGCGCAGCAGAAATGCTGACCAATTCCAACGAACCGGCACTCTCGGCAGAGTTCACGCACTTCGGTGCACAGCGGGGCAGATTTGCGACCGAACTCGCCCAGCTGGCTGCCAACTATGGCGACCACATCGACGCGCGCACCACCCTGCCCGGCGCGGTCCATCGTGGATGGATGGCTGTCAAGGACATGCTCGCAGGTACGGAGGCTGACGGTGTGCTCGAGGCAGCTGCCCAGGGCGAAGACCACGCCATCGAAGAATACGACACCGCCATGAAAGCAGACATCTCAGACGGTTTACGGACAGTGATCACTCGCCAGTACGCCGAGGTGAAGGCGGCCCGAGATCGTGTCGTCAGCGCTCGTGACAACGCCCACGCCAAAACTGGCTGACGAACCCGATATCAGTCAGCTGCCTTCAACGCGCAGGAGCGGGCAAACTGCCCCGGCAACACGCCGGGGCGGTTGCGCGCTCGACCTTCGCCGGGCGTCGCCAGCGCCTCTGGTGCCGTTGGCGACAGAGCGTCTGGAACTTGCGAGCGTTTACGAAGCGTCTGCTCTTCGGAGAAGCCGGAGCGTCTTTCGCTCGGCCACCGTCAAGCCCGTTGGTTTGGCGCCGACATGACGACGCCAACCCGGGAGCAGTATCTCCTGGAAGTAGCTTTCGATGACGGCCGGGTGAACATAGCTGCGGCGGCACACCGAGCGGGTATTGCCGAGGTGATCGGCGACTGAGTCGATCACATCATTGAGGACCCGAGCGCTGGGCGTGTTCTCGTCGTGTTCGGTCGCCACTGCAAGCCCGTCAGCGGCGCGCACAGTCGCGTTCCACGTCCGGAATGTCTTCGCCGTGACGCCTGGCGCGGCATGTTCGCCGAGGTAGCTGTTGACATCACTGGAGCTCACGTAACGGGTGTCGCCGCCTTCCGCTCGGTACGCGAAAAGTTGCTGCCCTGGCAGGTGTTGACAGTGGCGAACAATCCTCGCAAGACGGGCGTTGTCGACGCGCACGTCGAAGTCGTGCGAGGACTTGCCCCGAAACGCCAGACGGATCGTCGAGCCGCGCACTGAGACGTGCTCGTTGTGCAGCGTTGTCAGTCCGAACGATTCGTTGGTTGTTGCGTATTCGACGTTGCCGATCCGCAAACTGGTGATGTCCATCAACCGAATGACAGTCGCAACGACACGGTCGTGGCCCAAGTCGTTTCGCCCCATATCGCGTGCGACGCGCCGGCGCAGCGCCCCGAGGCTGAACCCGAAAGCGAGCAGATCTGCGAACTTGATTTCGGCCCGGCTCGCCGTGAACGCATCGTGGTACCTGTACTGCTTGCGGCCGCGTGCATCCCGGCCGGTCGCCTGCAGATGGCTCGACGGATCCTCTGCGATCCACACATGAACCCACGCCGGCGGAATCGCCAACGCTCGAATCCGTGCGATGTCGACCCCGCTCGCCGGCGCGCCGTTCAACTCGTTGACATACCGAAACCGTGTGCCGCCGGTCCGACGAATGCCGGGCGCCTGGTCCGATCCAAAGCTCAATCGCTCTGCCGTTGGGGAAATCAACTGAGCGGGCATCGCGACCAAGCAGGTGAAGGCGCGCTGCTGGAAACGCCGTGACCATTCATCGCAAAGTGGTACCCGCCTCCGGCTGTTGCGAAACACTCGAATCGTTCTGAACGAGTCGACCCAGTTTCCTTCTGCGAGGCAAGGGGCGCGAACCGGCCGAAGGCGCCAACTCCCCGTCCGGCTCGATACCCATCGGCGCTCGATGACAAACATCGCCAGGAGATGCCCGCCAACATGTGTGGGGCACCGACGTGTGGGGTACCGCTGGTCATGCACACTGTGGCGGATCACGACGCGTCGGCCCCACAGGATCGTCACCGTCAGGTCAGGGCTCGTCGTCTGGAGCTCGAGTCGTCCGAGCGTGACAGCCGCAGGATCGCGCTGCGGCGGACCGCCGCACACTCAGACGAATGGAACGACCACCGGTGGACAAGCCGGGTTCTTCATCGTGCGGGGGATTTCGTGGGCAGCGCGGGCACAGGCGTGTTTGCTGCGGCGCTGACAGCAAGTTGGGGCATCCTCGGGACGATCGTTGGATTCCCCGAGTGGTGGAAGACAGCGCTCTACAGCGTGGCTGGGGCAACCACGTTCGTGATGGTGTTCGTGATCCAACACACCCAGGCCCGCCAGGTCTCTTCCATGCAGCGCAAGCTCGATGAGCTTCTCCGATCGTCGAGCGAGGCGGACAACCGCCTCATTGCCGTCGAGGAGGCATCAGACGAGGAACTGCTCGCGCTCGCAGACGTGAACGTGGAGGACCGGCGGCAGGCGAGCGATGCGCCCGATACTTCCGCGGTCAGTCCCACCGGCTGAGCAGGGCCAGGACCACGTCGCTCGTCAGTCGGCTGGATCGCTCCGCTCGCGGTCGAAGGTCGCCCACACGGTCTTGCCGTGCTCGTGGGGGGTGGTGCCCCAATCGTCAGCGAGTTCTTCGATGATGTGAAGTCCCCGACCGCCTTGGTCGTCGGCCTCCGCCTGGGAGCTGGGGAGTGCCGTACCAAAATCAGTGACGTTCAACACGAATGGGTCGTCGCCCCAAGCCTCCATCAAACCGCCGGCGTTCGTGTGCTGGACGACGTTGGTGACGAGCTCGCTCGCAACGAGCGTGACGTCGTCTGCAATCGCGCCATCGTTCGGAAACAGCGGACGGAGCGCTCGACGCGCCTCCCTTGGTGCGTCCGGGTCGTTCGCGAACTCGTGGCTGACATCGGGATCGTGTTGGCCGCCGTGGGTACTCATGCATTCCCTTTACCCGTGTCGAACCGCTCCAAACCCAATGCGAACAACTTGCTCCGGTCGCACCTCTGAGAGACTCGTCGATGGTGCATGGGTCGATGATTGTTCAGGTGATCACGCCGCACGTGACGGCGAGCCCAACCGTGGCGGCGGCGGCGACCAGCGACGTCCCCCAGGCCAACCTCGCGCGCTCATCGAGCGCGAATGCGACCACCCCAGCGAGGCAGACGCCAGTGCCGACGACGAATGCTACGCCCACTGCGCCGAGTGCTGGGGCGGCGACAGCGACGACCGCGGTCGACGTGCCGAGCAGACTCGCACCGATGACCAGTGAGGGAAACGGACCTATCCGCTGCGGGAGTCCACGAACCCCCGTCTGCTCGTCGGCATCTACGTCGGGCAGCGTGTTGATGAAGTGCGCCCCAACCCCGAGAAATGCCGCGGCGGCGGTGATCGGGGCTGGGGCCAATGCGCGGCCGACCGAGCCGAGCGAGACGAACGATGGCAGCGCTCCGAACGCGATGGCATACGGCACGGGGCTGAGCGCAGAGAACTTGAACCACCGGTTGTACGACATCGCGGCTGCGACGGCGCCGAGGTGCGTCAATGCGGCGCGACGCCCCGACAGCAGCGACAATGGAACGCACGCGACGCCGGCGGCGAGCGCGCCAGCGCCAACTGCGCGCGCCGAAATAGCCCCGGCGACGATCGGTTTGTCAGACCGGGCGGCGGCGCGGTCGCGGTCTCGGTCGAGGTAGTCGTTCGAAAGTCCCACTGCAGCCTGACCGGCCAGCACCGCAGCGCCTACCGCCAGCAATCCTGCTCGATCGCGACCCGATCGCCACGCGAGCGCGCCGGTGAACGCCGTCACGGCAAGCGACGGACCGAGGTGGCAAGCACGGACCAATGCGGCCGTTGATCGCAGCCGAGGCACACGGTCGCGGCGGAAACGAGCTTGAGATCCTAGGGTCGACATGAGTCCGAAGAGGAAAGCATAGCTTGCAGAGCGGCTCGCTCGGTCATCAGTCCGCAGTGGCCCGGCCGACCTGATCCGGCCAAATCGCCCACTGTCCGTCCCGGACAACTGCCGAAGAGCAACCGTCCGTGTGCGCAAAACGGGGGCCAGAACTCGCATCTTTGCGGTACTCGTCGAACGAGCCTCCTGACGGCAGCATCGTGACCAACATGTTTGTGCGGCACACGGACGGGGCAAAGGTGACGCAGCGCTCCCTTTGATCTGGACCTCGTCGTCCCGGCGCTCACCCCTTTGGAGGAGATTGCCCATGGTTCCAGACTCGACCCCGGCAACTCAGCTCATCGATCGCTTCGAGCTCCTCGTCGGGGCAGTCGATGCCTATGCCATTTTCATGCTCGATCCGGATGGAACCGTCATCTCATGGAACCGTGGTGCTGAACGGATCAAGGGCTATTCGGCCGAGGAGGTCGTCGGGCGGCCGTTCGCCGTCTTCTACACACCCGATGACCTCGCCAGGGGAAAGCCCGCCCGCGAGCTGGCAATCGCCGCTGCACTCGGATACCACCGTGACGTAGGACTGCAGGTCCGAAACGACTCATCCGTCTTCTGGGCTGATGTCCTCATCACAGCGATCAAGGATGCCGATGGTCGCCTCATCGGGTACGCCGAGGTGACACACGACGACACCGACCGCAGGAATGCCGAAGAGCTGACTCGCCAAGCACACCTCATGACCGAACGCGATCGAGTCGCCCGCGAGTTACAAGAGACGGTGGTGCGCCAGATCTTTCGAGCCGCGCTCCGACTCAGCGCAATCGCCAACCTCATCAGTGATCCGCAGATCACGAGCCGGGTCCTCTCCAGCATCGCCGACCTCGACGCCACACTCGAAGAGATCCGAGATGTCGTCACCGACTGTCACGGCGATCAGCGCTCATCGCGGCCGCACACGAAAGCGCGCTTGTTCCCTCGGCGGTTCGCCACAGATGGAACGACAGCGGCTTCCGTCGCCACATCTGGTCACAGGATCGTGAGGCGACAGGCCGGACGCTTCACCGCGTCGTCCTGAACCGGCGGCTGTCATGAACCGGCGGCTGTCATGTGGGCTTGCGGCATCCGCCCGCTCAAGTGGACGGGGCCGTTTGGCCCGCCACCAATCATCTTCCTGGTGGTGCTGGTCGCCTGCACTCAGCCGCGCCGTGTCACCGGCCTTGGCGGAGGGTTGCGAACCCGTCGACCGACCACAGCGCCCACACCACCAGCAACGGTTGGAACGCCAGACGAATTCCGCGCGCAAGGTTCGAGTTCAGCCCGAACGCGTCGGTCTGCGTCACGAACTGCGAGATGTTGCCGGGGAAGATCGCAACGAAGAACGCTGCGACAACCCACCCGACCTGACGGCGACGCTCGCGCAGACCGACCAACGCAAGAGCGAGAGCGATCTCCGCAACACCCGACACGAGCACCACCAGCGATGCACTGACTGGGACCCAACCAGGCACCTGCGCCAAAAACTCGTCGGAGTTCCATGCCAGATGACTCGTTCCGGCAACGAACAGGAAGCCTGCCAACACCCATCGTCCGATCGTCCGAGAGCGTGCCATGGCGTCACCGTACCGAGATCAGCGCCGGTCGTTCGCATCAGTGCTCGCAACGCCGCCGGTGGCGCGAACGAGGCGCTGCATCAGGCGGAACGAACGGCTCGGCTTTGCGATGTTGTTGACAGTGCCGGTCACGTACACACCTGAGCGCAGTGCGAAGAACGCGAATGCGCCCGACAGGCCCGAATGACCGATCAGCTCCTCCCCGCCGAGCAGCCGCGGCAGTGAGAAGCGGGAGAAGCCGACTCCGTACTGGAGCGGAAAGAAGATGCGGCGATAGTCCTGCAGCTCTGCGATGACACGGCGGTCGAACACGCCGCCCTCGAAGAACGCTCGAACGAATGTCATCAGATCGCCGGCGGTCGATACGATGCCGCCGTCGGGGCCGAAACCCACCATCGCCAGCGGGATCTGCAGAACATTGTCGCCGTGGCGCAGCGGCAGCGGTGACCGGTCTGTCGGGTCGGTGTACACCCGTGTGCGGGTGAGGCCCAGCGGACCGGCGAGCTCCCGCTGTACGGCCTCTGCGTAAGGCACGCCGAGGACCGTCTCGATCACCGTCCCGAGTAGCTGGAAGTTCGTGTCGGAGTACAGCGCCTTTCGCCGCTGCCCTGGCGGGAACGCTGCCCCGATCTGCCTCGCGAGCCTGGTCGCCTCGACCGTCGTCCATCCACGATCGGACCCGGAGGTGAGCGTCTTTTCGAGGCTCGAGCCCTGGCCCAGCCGACCCTGGAAGTAGTCAGCAAGACCGGACGTGTGGGACATCAGGTGACGAATCGTGATGTCGGCAGTGCGGTCGACGCCTCCGTGCACGTGAAGACCAGCGAGGCCGCCCGCACCGCTGTCGCTCCCGAGCACATCGACCATCCGGTCGTCCAGCCGCAGCGAGCCGCGCTCGATGAGCCTGAGCACGATCGCCGATGTGTGGAGCTTGGTCGTGCTGGCGGCAAAGAACTCGGTGTCGGGTCGGCACTCGCCGTGGGCGACAATCCAGGAGCGGCCAGACGTCGGATGCTCGACCGCGACCACGATGCCGGCGAGTTGCCGGTCGCGCCCGGCACGATCGACTACGGCCTGGAGACGTTCTTGGACAGTCATGTTGATCCTTCGATTCGGTCGAGCGCGACAAGGGTCTGGTTGGCCCAGGCGATCGTTGCGCGGGCCGAGTGTTCCCCGGCCGAAATGGTGAGCAGCCAGTAGGGGTGGTCGGCCTCGGTCTTGACCTCCGACTCGATCTCGTCCCGGATGACGACGAACTGCACCAGCTCTCGCTCAGCCTCGCCGCGGGCATCGAGCACCAACTGGCGGCACGTCGCGGCACCGAGCTGGCGGCCGAAGAAGAGACGGAGCATCAAACCGTTGCGCTGTGGCAGGTGCTGCACCGGCTGCGCCAGCAGCCCGCGCAACCGTCCGAGCCCGGCGTCGGTGAGTGCATATGGAGCCGACCGTCCGGCGCCCAACCGTGTGACAAGACCTTGGCGCTCGAGGTTGGAGAGCGTTGGGTAGATCTGCCCGAACGACTCGCGCCAGAAGTGCCCGAGCACGTCGCGGATCGCCTGGCGCAGTGCATACCCGGTCATTGGTCCGACGCTCAGGCCGCCAAGGACTGCGAGTTCGGTCTGCGAGCTACGTGCCATCGAGACACTCTATCTGTCAGATATAGTTTCGCGACCGAGTTCGCTGAGATCGCTGGCCTCGCCGAACCAGTGGCGCGCACCGCGACGGCAGGATCACTCGTCCTTCTGGACAGGCGAAGACGGCCTTCGAAGCAGCAGCGTCACAGCATCCCGGTCGTTGTGAGCAGTGTTCCTGCGGTCCCGGCCAGGATGGCTGCCGCATCCTCGAGCCGACCGATTCCTGCAATGCCGCCGGTGATCTCGACGAAACGGCACGCGGCCTCGACCTTGGGCCCCATCGACCCGGCGGGGAAGTCGTGATCACGCATTGCTGTCGGCGTCGAACGCGTGATGGCTGTCTGCGTCGGCGTCCCGAAGTTGCGGAACACGTTGGCAACATCGGTCAGGATCAGGAGTGCGTCGGCGTCCAGCGCCTGCGCGAGAAGCGAAGCCGTCGAGTCCTTGTCGACAACGGCCTCGACGCCGTCGAGGCGGCCCAGGTCGTTGCGAATCACCGGCACCCCACCACCCCCGGCGCACACCACGACTGCCCCATTGCTGAGCAGCAGGCGGATCAATCGGGTCTCGACGACCCGCTGCGGCGCCGGCGATGCGACCACTCGTCGCCAGTGGGGTCCGTCGGGTTTGACCGTCCATCCGCGCTCGGCTGCGAGGAGATGGGCCCGAGTCTCGTCGTAGACCTCGCCGATGAACTTCGTCGGATTCCCGAAAGCGGGATCGGCAGCGGACACCAGCGTCTGGTTGATGATCGCCGCGATCTGGCGCCCGGGCAGCTCGTTCTGCAGCGCCTGCAACAGCCAGTAGCCGATCATTCCCTGCGTCTGAGCACCGAGCACGTCGAATGGATATGGGATCGTCAGGTTCGGATCTGCGGCGCTCTCCAAGGCCAGCACGCCGACCTGGGGTCCGTTGCCGTGAGTGACGACGAGCTCGTGATCGTGTGCCAGCGGGGCGAGCGCCTCGATGGCAATCCGTACATTCGCTTCCTGCACGTCGTTGTCCGGCGTCTGCCCGCGCTTCAACAGAGCATTGCCACCGAGCGCAACCACCAAGCGCATCACGCCCCCAGGGTGGCGACCATGATCGCCTTGATCGAATGGAGCCGGTTCTCGGCCTGGTCGAACACGATCGAGTGGGGCGACTCGAACACCTCGTCGGTGACCTCCAGCCCGTCCATACCGGTCTGCTGGAAGATCTGCTCGCCGACTGTCGTGTTGCGGTCGTGAAAGGCTGGAAGGCAGTGCATGAATTGCGCGTTGGGGTTGCCGGTAGCGGCCATCAGAGCCGCGTTGACCTGATAGTCACGCAACAGGGTGACGCGCTCATCCCAGATCTCCTTCGGCTCGCCCATCGACACCCACACGTCGGTGTAGACGAAATCGGCCCCGGCCACACCCTCGGTCGGCGATTCGGTGTGGGTGATGCGGGCGCCGGTGGCCGTCGCGATCCGTCGCGCCTCGGCGATGTTCTCGGCGCTGTTCCACAGATCGCGTGGAGCCACGATGCGCACGTCCATCCCGGTCATCGCCCCGGCAATGAGCAACGAGTTGCCCACGTTGTTGCGGGCGTCGCCGCAAAAGGCGAACACGATCTCGCTGGCGGGCTTCGAGCAGTGCTCGATCATCGTCATCATGTCGCACAGGCTCTGTGTGGGATGCCACTCGTTCGTCAGACCGTTCCACACGGGGACGCCGGCGAACCGCCCGAGCGTCTCGACCAGGTGTTGCGCTGAACCCCGATACTCGATGCCGTCGTACATGCGCCCGAGCACACGTGCCGTGTCCTTCATCGACTCTTTCGTGCCGATGTGCGAACCACCCGGATCGAGGTAGGTGACCGACGCACCTTGATCGAATGCCGCGACCTCGAACGCACAACGCGTGCGTGTGGACGCCTTCTCGAAGATCAACGCGATCTCCTTGCCGCTCAGGAGCTGCACTTCCGTGCCGGCGTACTTGGCGGCTTTCAGGTCGGCGGACAGCCGCAGCAGGTGCCACCACTCCTGTGTGGTGAAGTCCAGTTCCTTCAGGAAGTTTCTGTTGCGCAAGTTGAACGACATCGATCAGATTCCTTCTCGTTCGATGGGACACGTCATGCAGCGGGGGCCACCGCGACCGCGACCCAGTTCGTTACCGGCGATCGTGATGACCTCGATGCCGTTCTTGCGGAGGTGGGTGTTCGTGGTGACGTTGCGTTCGTAGGCGACCACGACCCCGGGCCGCACCGCCAACACGTTGCAACCGTCGTCCCACTGCTCACGCTCGGCTGCGCGGACGTCTTGCGTGGCAGTCAGCACGTTGATCTTGTCCAGGCCGAGCGCAGCAGCGATGACCTGATGCATCTCGTCGGCACCGTGGGCAGTGATCTTCAGTTCCTTGTCGTGGTCGCCCGGTTCGATGGTGTACGACGGCAGCATGCCCAAGCCGGCGTACTTGGTGAAGGTGTCGGGGCTGACCATCGACATCACCGTGTCCAGGTGCATGACGCTGCGTGCCTCGGGCATGCTCACCGCCACGATCTTGTTGACAGCGGCACCGGCGAACAGTCGACGAGCCAGTCGCTCGACACCCTGAGGTTGCGTTCGTTCGCTCATCCCGATCAATACCGCTCCGCCACCGATCACGTGAATGTCACCGCCTTCGGTGGTAGCAACGCCATTGGCGGTGCCAGGCGACCACACCTCGAAGCCAGCCCCGTCGAACAGCGGGTGGTAGCGGTAGATCGCCTCGTAGTGCACGGTCTCGCGCATCCGCGCCTTCTTGCGCATCGAGTTGATCGCAACACCGCCATAGATCCACGCCGAGGTGTCGCGTGTGAACATCGTGTTCGGCAGCGGCGGCAAGAGCAATGCATCGATGTCCATGGCCGCGAAGGGAATCGATGGTGGCGCTGCGATGTGATCCAGCACCTCGCGCTTCGAGATTCCACCGATCAAGTACGTCGTCAGGTCGTCGTCGTTCATCGCCTCGAACAATTCGCGCAGAGGATCAACGGCCATCGGACCGAACACCCGCTCGTCGAACACGCTGTCCAAGATGTGCTTCTTGGCGGCGGGCACCGCCACGGTCTCGCGCAGCAACTCGTCGAACATGTGCACCACGACGTCGGCGTCGCGCAACACATCGGCGAACGCGTCATGCTCCTGTCGCGCCTTCTTGACCCACAGGATGTCGTCGAACAGCAGGTCCGCACGATTGCTGGGCGTCAGCCGCTTCAACTCCAAGTCAGGTCGGTGCACGATCGCCTGGCGAAGTTCACCGACCTCTGAATCAACGTGGAAGGTCATTGCAGTCCTCTCTTGCACATCTGAGAGGCCCAGTGTCAACTCACGACGTTCAGCGTGCCACCGCCCAAAGGTTCTTTGACTTGGGACCAACTGCTCTAGACCACGACGATTTCGTTCGCGACGCTGCGAGTTGGCGAGACAGCCACACGCGAGGGAGTCGACCAATGACAACTGGCCAGGCAGGTACCGAAGTGGTCGACAACGACGACGACAACGGCAACGACAACGACAACGACAACGACGACCAAACCACGCGTCGGTGGCGGTTCCCCAGTGCGTTCACCGTGCTGTTCATCGTCACGTTGGCAGTGTGGCTGCTGGCCTTCGTGATCCCGACGGGGCAATACCAGAGTGACGCCGACACCGGACGACCCATCCCCGGCAGTTACGAGCGGGTCGATGCCGATCTGTCGACGACCGATCGTGCCTACGACCTCTACATGGCGCCGGTGAATGGCCTGTACGGCATTCAGTCGTCGGAGACAGGTCGCATCGGCCCGTACGAGACCGGCGATCTGTTCGGCGCAGCTGGCGTCTTCCTGTTCGTTCTCGCCATCGGTATCTTCATCACGATGACCATGAAGTCGGGGGCAATCGATGCGGGCATCGGGAGGATCAACGCTCGATTCGGCGGTCAGGGCGTCGCTCTGATCATCATCCTGATGATCTTGTTCTCCATCGGCGGTACCACTGAAGGGATGGCCGAG
>Ga0105044_10002819_pt1 | contig 23833 bp, 24 predicted proteins | sample MAT01_FD_78092 | JGI IMG/M metagenome (GOLD analysis project Ga0105044, IMG submission 78092) | Freshwater microbial communities from Lake Fryxell liftoff mats and glacier meltwater in Antarctica - MAT-01 | ecosystem: Environmental > Aquatic > Freshwater > Ice > Liftoff microbial mat | place...
AGGCAGGCTAAGTCGTAGTAGTGATGAAGCTATTGAAAGATAGTGTAGCAACTGTCACCATAGCCTTAGCGACGGCGAAAGAGCTTAGCTGGTTTATGATTCGAGTTTACCGACTTCCAGCAATGGGAAGATCTCAAACTTAGATTGATGTTACAACCACAAAAAATTGTGTATCTGCATGTAGATTGTATACATTTGTAACTAAACCAGAAGAGCCCCATCTACGTTTATCAGGGCATGCGTATGCAGGGAGACTTTCACGTACGGTTCCCTGCCTGTCAAAGCTAGTGCTTTAGCAATGGCAGGCAGGCGTGGGAACGTAGGGGTGAAATTCCCCTGCTTGACCCGATTAGGTTGTGAAAAAACTTCGGTTGACTCAACTTTCTTTAACAAAGCATCCAAAAAATAATTTTACCGAAGCATTATAACGTTTTAAGCGCATGTGATAGTTAGGATGCCATTTTATTCCAAAAACTTCTTGTAGCTGCAAAACGTGTGTGGCTAATTCAATCTACAACAAAATAAATACCACTACCCGGAAGGTTCTGGAAGCTTTTTGGGTATTCATATAAATTATACAAACCATTCAGGAAACACTGCTTTCCTATCACGTTGATGAAACCAAAAACATGAAAAGCATCATTTGTATCTTATTCTTATTTCTGCTATTGTTTTTTCACACAGCAAAATCAACTACATGGATTATTATTGAAAATGGAAACTGGAGTGATAGTTCGATTTGGTTGTCAGGAATTGTCCCTACCTATTCAAATTCAGATACCATAATGATAAAAGATAGTATCACCTTTGATGAAGATATTTATTTGAATGCGGGAGCACTATTGCAAATAGATAGTTTGGGCGGTGCATTATGTGGCCATCATAACGTTACTGTATATTCAGGAGCTAAATTAAATAAGTATGGTGCTCTGAGTTTAGATACGCTTCTTATAAAAGGAGGCATAGGGGATTTTATTCTGCCCGGCCCTTTTCTTATGTGGCTAACCAGGGTGACTGATGGTGGATCGCTTCACATTTCTTCGTATGCGCAAAGTTGTTTGTGTAAATGGGATACCTGTTATATTCCTATACCGTTTGTTAATCCGCCCGAAACTCCGGAAATCGTTAATGATTATACTCTTTTTCCAAATCCTTCAAATGGAAATTTCAATTTGCAGTATTCACAGGCGAACGAAACTACTTTTTATTTTTATAATGTACTCGGGCAAATACTTTTTTCAACAACTTTGGAAGGCGCATCAGATCTTAAAAATTTCATTAAAAATAATCTGAACAATGGAATGTATTATTGGGAAGTTATATCCGGTGATAAAGTTCATAAGCAAGGAAAACACCTTATTATAAATTAAATAGGGTAGAAAAGCAGGTTTTTAATAAAAATTGATGCCACAGGTGATACCCTATGGAAAAATCAATATTTTAGTGCATTTAATCAGCTTGTTTATTCAATTCAGCAAACTACTGATGGTGTGTAAATTATTTGCGGCAGAGTACCGACAGATTAAACCGGCGACTAAGCGATCGAAATTAATTGATTGGTAGTGGATTACAGGGATTGCCAACAGATTTTGAGGAAAAAGATGTTTAAAGTAATACAATTCCTTATTTGTAAATAGATTTGTGCATAATTACGTACAATATTCTAATATAATATGTTAACTTCAATCATTTCTGATTTCTGAAAAGATATTAAAAAATATCGTGACAGAGTAATGGAAAATTTTGAAACCCTGATCATTAATAGGGTGAAAGATAACGGTATTGTGATTATGTCTTTAGATGAATACAATTCGCTTTTATCAAGTCAGAGATGATGAAATTATTATTGCAAAGTGCAGATTTTATTATGACTGAATGAAAATCATTTAGCATATGGCTATAGGTTACTTTGCTTGAAATTTATTGCAAGAATATACTTTGAATAAACGACTGACAAAATTTATGAGCCCAAAAGAAAGAGTCGCAAGCTTCTGAGTTTTGACCACGTAGGATCCGAATCAATAGGAGAATTATTCCTTTGATAATTATCAAAAAAAATATTATTACTATTGCTTAAATATAGTGAAAACCAGCTATCACTTAAATAAACGGGGCGAATCTGAAAAGCCATACGGGTAGGAAAAAAACTAAAAAAATCAAAATTACAAAGTTTTTAATCAAAGCATCTTACACTTCAGATGGTGTAAAGGCACTACAAAAAGTTGGTGGCACAATTAGAAAGCAAGCTGTTGAAAAAATGCTCAATGATATGGGAGGCAAAATGGACGCATTTTATTTTGCTTTTGGCGACAGTGATGTGTATGTGATAGGTGAACTGCCAGATACAACAACTACAGCAGCTCTTGCATTAAATATAAATGCCTCCGGATTGGTTTCTATTTCCACTACCATTCTACTTGATCCCGAGGAAGTTGATAGGACAACAAAATTAGCCGTTAGATATCGTAGTCCCGGAAGCTAATTTTTTTCTTTACTGAACAACATCTAATTAAGATTGTGCTAACATCGGAGCACATCGCTTCGTGGACAAATCAAAAGAGCAGGAAGCAATGAAGTGCTAAAAGTTAAGGCGGGACGTTGGAATTTCCGCCGTAATTCGGTTTTGAACTTTTGTTCGGGCTGGCCGGTGTCAATTTTGCTTTTGTGCTTACTTGTGCTTTATTTTTTAATTTGGCTTTAGTTCCAGACAGGTAGGGAATCAAATTCCCTGACCTTCGGCAATTGCGATGCAATCAGACTTCTCCAAAACCCGCTTTTCTATTTACCCTTTTAATGGAACAGTGTTTGTTTGTTTGAAGAAAGACTGAGCGGGTTATTTCAGTTAAAAATTTAACTATCACAAAAAAAATAAGATTATGAAAGTATTATTTGTATTAACCTCACATAGTGAGTTAGGAAATACCGGCAAAAAGACCGGCTTCTGGGTAGAGGAGTTTGCTGCGCCCTATTATCTAATGGCTGATGAAGGTGTAGATGTTACCATCGCATCTCCAAAAGGAGGTCAGCCACCGATTGATCCCAAAAGTGAGGAGCCGGATGCCCAAACTGAGGCAACCAAAAGGTACTATGCTGATAAGGCGTTGAAAGAAAAAATAGCAAACACTCAAAAACTTTCAGAAATGAATGCCGAAGATTTCGATGCAGTTTTTTACCCCGGTGGACATGGGCCGATGTGGGACCTCTATGATGACGAAGATTCTATTTCATTGATTCAGGATTTCTGGTCTGCCGGTAAGCCCGTAGCAGCAGTTTGCCATGCACCATCTGCTTTGCTAAATGTGAAAGATGAAAATGGAGACCCTTTGGTGAAAGGAAAAAAAGTGACCGGATTTACCAACAGCGAAGAAGAGGGAGTGAAGTTAACAGACGTAGTGCCTTATCTGCTCGAAGATGAACTGAAAGCCAAGGGCGGCAAGTATTCCAGCGGTAGCGACTGGAGCGCTTATGTGGTTAAGGATGGTATGCTGATAACAGGGCAAAACCCCGCAAGCAGTGAGGAAGCAGCTAAACAATTATTAGCTTTACTGGAAAAGAGTACTGCATCTTAACATCAGTATTAGTAATAAATTAAAGGGCACTATTATCGGATTTTCCAATGGTAGTGCCATTTTTATTTTGGAATTACAGCTGTTAAAGATGAAAGACCATCTTATTGTACGTTGATACAGTCTTTTGCCGGTTTAAAATCTTCCTCCTTTTTGCCGACAGCTTCGCCCCAATACTTCCCCGAAACGTACATCATCATTAGGTGCAGTAAGTTCCTCCAGCGTTCTAAAGTATAGGTTATTTGCGCTAGGAAGGGTTAAAGTATTGCATTACTCTGAATTTTATTCAAAACCAACTTGCAACTTAAATCTTATATATAAATTTGTTAGCATTAATTAACAAATTGAGAATACTTTGAGTATTTTCACAGTCTGACTTTATGTGCGATTTGAAAACGGATCTTTTAAAGAAATCTAAATTAACCCTTTTTACAAGACCGGGGTGCTTTTGTTTTTGGACAATTATTTATTGCATGTTGCATAAAGAAGAAATTATAAACTAACAAATGAAAAGGAAGAAAAACATCTTCAGTAAACTTACTTCATTTTGGAAACAAATTGGGCCGGGTTTGGTAACAGGTGCAAGCGATGATGACCCATCAGGAATAGCCACCTATTCACAAGCAGGGGCAGCTTTTGGGCTTTCTACACTTTGGACTTCCATTGTTGCATTTCCACTAATGGCTGCAATTCAACAAATGTGTGCCAGAATTGGATTGGTAACATCGCAAGGCTTAACCGGAACGCTTAAAAAACATTACCCGAAGCCGATTTTATATATTATGTTATTGTTCAGTTTCCCTGCCATTGTAATGAATATTGGTGCTGACATTGCAGGAATGGGAGCCGTTGGTAACTTACTATTCCCGTCAATGCACGCTAGTTTTTTTAGTGTCTTTTTTACAGTTTTATTAATTGGATTAATTATTTATTTGCCTTATCAGAAAATAGCATCAGTTTTGAAATATGTTTGTATTGTGATGCTAGTTTACTTCATTGTCCCTTTTTTATATAAGCAGGATTTTGGGGCAATACTGAGGGCTACATTTATTCCTACTATAAAATTTGACAAAGACTATATTGCCATTATTGTTGGGATATTAGGAACTACTATTTCGCCATACTTGTTTTTTTGGCAAGCATCGGTAGAAGTTGAAGAAATGAAGAATAAGAAAAGGCATCTTGTAGTAAACAAAAAATTAATACACGCAATAAATAAAGATGTGGATTTTGGTATGACTGTTTCTGGTTTTGTTATGTATTTTATTATTCTCACAACAGGGACCGTATTATATCAGGGAGGGGTACACCAAATAGATACCGTTGAGCAAGCAGCTTTGGCATTAAAGCCTTTGGCGGGCAATTTAGCTTATTTACTCTTCGCAGTAGGTATTATTGGAACGGGGCTAATCGCAATTCCTGTATTGAGCGGCTCTTTATCCTATATTTTTGCCGAAACTTTTGGATGGGAGCAAGGGCTTGATAAAAAATTCCATGAAGCGAAAGGCTTTTACCTAATAATTGCGATTTCTTTATTACTTGGATTAGCAATGAATTATATTGGTATTTCACCTATTCAAGCCTTGATATATACAGCAATACTATATGGTATGACAGCTCCGGTTTTAATCGCCATAATTCTACACATTTCCAATAATAAAAAGATTATGGGTAATTTTGTTAATGGTAAAGTAATCAATTATTTGGGATTTTCAGCATTGATTATTATGACTACGGCAGCCGGATTACTAATTTACTTTCAACTAAAATGAAACTATGAACAGCACATATTCGAGGTGTTCTCTACTGAAAATTTCGCATGAAGCACCTATCACAATTATGTTTAGAACAAATTAAATATTCCCACTTCAGCACATTTTTCTTTTAAATATCAATTCTCAGTTTGTTGAACTACAAAAACAATTATCTTTGAATATATAAAAGATGCGTTCTCCCAATTCAGCCGAATAAAGAATTATATGGAAAAATGTTTCAAGTTTATGACTGTTGAACAAGCAATTTTCGTTTCGAGACTTGATGGTAAAAAATCGGGTTCATTGCTTAAATGGAGTTTTGCGTTTTCAATTAAGTTCAGTGATGAACGACCGCCTGCACTTTGTTACAGAAGGGCAGACTGTTTAGTGCTACGAAATCCGCTTCTTCGAAAATCTGCAAAACGTTTGTGGCTAAGTTAAAGGGATAGCTAATTGCTATCCAAATTTAAATCCAAAATAATTGATGAAGATTAAAAAAAAATAATTATAAATAGGCAAATAACTAATTTAAAAGAATAATGAATTATAAAACATCAATAAAGATTTTGTTGACATTTCTTATTGCAGTAATTCTGTTTCACTTATCTGTAATCGCTAAGTTTGTTCCTTATGACTTTGCTTGGGGCGGACGGCTTCAAAATGATTCTGAAATGTATATTTATGAATCAATCTCGATTCTTATAATCTTTTTTTTAGGACTTGTTTTGCTAATGAGAGGTGACTATTTAGAATTTCGATTTAAAAATAAAACGATAAACATTATACTATGGATTTTTCTTGGTTTATTTCTTCTGAACACTATTGGTAACATTTTCGCCAAGACAAACATTGAGAAATCATTCGCAGTTTTAACTTTTTTATTTGTAATACTTATATGGACGATTTTGAAGACAAAATACAATTCTACATGAAAGGTAAATAATAGGAAGTCTAAACTACGATTACAATTTTAAAAATTATTATACATTTATATAAATACTGAAAAATGAAAATACTTTTAACAGGAGCAAATGGTTACATAGGTAAACGATTGTTGCCCGAGTTATTGAGTCAGGGTCATGAAGTAATATGTTGTGTTAGAGATAAAAATCGATTCCATAATGCCGATATATACAAAAATGACAATATTTCTCTTATTGAATTAGATTTTTTGAAAGATTATATTTTTGATAACCGTCTATTAAATATTGATGCGGCCTATTATCTTATTCATTCTATGAGTGATAATAGCTCAAACTTCGAAAAGTTGGAAGAAACATCTGCACTTAATTTTGTGAAGATTATTAAACAAACCCGTGCAAAGCAAATTATTTATTTGGGTGGCATCACAAATGAAAAAAATCTTTCTAAACATTTAGCCTCCCGAAAAAGAGTAGATGAAATATTACATTCATCCGAAGTCCCTGTTACATCCTTAAAAGCCGGAATTATTGTTGGTTCAGGGAGTTCATCTTTCGAAATTATTCGCGATCTGGTTGAAAAATTGCCGATAATGATTACGCCACAATGGCTTAATACAAAAATCCAACCTATTGCTATCAAGAATGTATTGGAATACTTGACCGGCATTTTAATGAGACCAGAAACCTTTAACCATTCTTATGATATTGGTGGACCAGATGTATTAACATATAAGCAAATGTTGTTGCAATTTGCTGAAGTTCGTGGCTTAAAACGGTTGATTTTAACCATACCGGTTATGACACCACGTATATCGTCCTATTGGCTTTATTTTGTTACCAGCACTTCTTATAAACTTGCTGTAAATTTAGTGAACAGCATGAAAGTTGAAGTGATAGCCGGAGAAAATAATTTAAATGCCCTCCTGAATGTTAAACCAATAACTTATAGAGAAGCCGTTCAAAGAGCTTTTCAGAAAATTGAGCAAAATAGCGTTGTTTCCAGTTGGAAAGATTCTCTTGCATCAAGCTCGGTAGACAATAATCTTTTAACTCATATTCATATTCCTTCTCATGGTTGTTTTATAGACTATAGATCCAAAATTATTTTGAATAATGTAGACGATGTTGTTGCCAATATTTGGGCTATTGGCGGAGAACGTGGTTGGTATTATGGTAATTGGCTATGGCGAATAAGAGGCTTCATAGATAAACTTTTTGGAGGTGTTGGGCTTAGACGCGGACGAACCAATGAAACAGAAATTCATACTGGAGATACATTGGATTTTTGGCGTGTCCTTGCTGCTGACAAAATAAACAAAAGGTTACTTTTGTATGCCGAAATGAAATTACCCGGAGAAGCCTGGTTGGAGTTTAAAATTGTTGATGGTGATGGTCATTCTTTTTTACAGCAAACTGCAACATTTCGACCTAAAGGCTTACTGGGACGATTGTATTGGTATTGTGTTTTGCCATTTCATTATTTTATTTTTAATGGAATGGCTAATAATTTGTTAAAGAAGAAATTATAACTTATTTCCTTTATTCATGCTGCCGGGAGTTTATGTAGGTTTATATCCAGTACTTTTCACATTTTTCACGTTTTTTTTTGGAAATAGGAGGGATGGTTGCCCTCAACCTGTGGAAACATGTATTGTTTGAATTCTATGACTGATAGAGGATCTCAAATTTTATGGTTAAGCCATTTCTATTTCAGAAATACGGTTTATAATCAGCTTACCGCTTGCTTATTTTATTGTGTGTAATATTTCGCTGACGACTACATTTAAAACGACCAACATTATTTTCTCGCAGAGCTTCATGTTTTGTGGCCCTCCCTTTGGTACGCTCACGCCACATTTTAAAGCTAGAGAGCTTTAGCTCTTTCCTCATTATTTTTATTACATCCTTTTGCTTTAAACTAAATTGCTTTTCCATGGCTTCAAAAGTAGTCCTGTCTTCCCAGGCCATTTCTATAATACGGTCAATATCCACCGAAGTCAAATTAGCTGATATAGTCATTTCAATTTTCTTGTTTATTTTTATTAAGCCTGCATTTAATACTGCAATATTTCACCTCTCCCCATACTTTAGTCCACTTCTTCCTCCAGCTATATGGCCTCGTGCATACAACACATATTTTGGTAGGCAGGTTTTCTTTATTTATATGTTGCATTAAATTCGAATCATTTTTTTATCTCTTAATGTATCCAGTGTCATTATATTTCCTTCGTTCAGGTTTTTAAATGTAATAACATCACATAAAAATCCTTTATGGTCGCCACCTTCAAAACTGCTAATCGTTTTTAAATGTATTACCGCCAAACAATTTTTTAAAATATAAAAGCCGTTCCATTCTTCCAGCTCATTTCTTTTTTGCAACTTACCTATTTTATTAATCAATTTACCCGATTTCTTACCCAGTAAATCAACTAATCTGTATTGTGAGTCTGCAAGCAATTGCAGTACAAATTCACCGGATACTTCAATATTTAATAGAGTTTGTGTGCCATGATAGATGCCACATATGAAACGTTTTGGCTGCATACTTATTTGAGAAGCATAGGTAATAATTTGCATGTTGCAGTTGTCACTTGTTTTACTGCTAATGCTATAGATGGGTAGATTCACCCTATTCCAGGGTTTCTTACGTGTCATAAGCTGTTTAAATATTTTTCTGCATTTAATAAGTGGGTATTTCTTTTTTCTTCACTCATTTTATCAAAAGTTCCCAGCAGCATACCCAGTCGTGGGTTTTGTAAAAAGAAATCACGATGTTCATGCATAAAACGCCAGAACAATCCATCCCATACTTGCTGCCACTCTCCCTTTTCGTAGTTACTCATCTTCATTAAATAATTACTTCCACTAATATAAGGCTTAGTAGTCATCATGCCGCCATCTGCAAATTGTGTCATACCATACACATTTGGTACCATTACCCAATCGTAAGCATCAATAAACAATTCCATAAACCATTGATGTACTTCATCAGGGTCGAACTCACAAAGCAGCATAAAATTTCCCAGTACCATCAGTCTTTCAATATGATGGCAATAGCCGGTTTGTAAAACTTTCCGGATGGTAATATCAACAGGCGCAATTCCGGTGGTTGCTGTCCAAAATGATTTTGGAATTTTTCGGTTAAATTTCCAATAGTTAGTGGTACGCTGTTTACTGCCTTCCAGTTCATATACTATCCGGATGAATTCCCTCCAGCCAATAATTTGACGGATAAATCCTTCGAGGGAGTTTACTGGAGTATTGTATTTTTTAGTATGATTTAATACTTGGGTTAAAACGTTTTGAGGTGTAAGTAGGCCTGTATTGAGCATAGGACTAAGTACCGAGTGATGTAAAATATTTTCATTAGCTACAATTGCATCTTCATAATCACCGAATTTTTCAAACCGGTTTTTCAAAAATTCATTCAGCCATTCTTCGGCCTCCTTATAAGTGACTGCAAATAAATAAGGAGCTTCTGCATTTCCATAATTTTTGGGAAAATGTTTCTTTACATATTGTTTTGCTTCTAAAATGTAATTGCTTACTACGGGTAAGTGAATTTTAGGTACAATTTCTTTCTTAGGATACTTTTTCCTGTTATCTGCATCAAAAGTCCATATACCACCGGTTGGTTTTCCATTGGATTCCAACAGTATATTTCTTTGCCTTCTTTGCTGAATATAAAAATCAGTTTGATAATATGTTTTCTTTTTACTAAAATAGTCGTTTGCTTGATTCATTGTATTCAGAAAAGATGGAGATTCGTAGAAAGTTAACTTTATAGCATATTTTTCGCAAGCTGCTTTAATGTGTTTAGTTAGCCAGCAATCCACTACATCAACAATATGAATAATATTGATTTTTTGTAACGCTAAAAAAGCAATCAATTTTCGTACATCATTTCGTTCATCGGTTGTATCAATATAATGAACCTGATAATTTAGTTTATTTAAATATTCCTCATAAAACTTCATACTGGAGCGATGAAGTATTAATTTTTGTTTATGAAATTTATATTGGCGAAAGAAAAGCCATTCTTCCAAAAGAAACACTTGCCTGTCATTTTGCAGGGCAGGATGATGCTTAAACAACTGGTGGGGAAAAATTAATGATACTTCTTTCATGTTTTTTAAACAATTTGCTCTTTGTAATGTTTTATATATCAATTAATTTGGCTGTATGGCATCTTATAGTACCTCAGACATAGAATCGTGGGAACGTTTTTTTAGAGCTAATTTTATAAACAGTCTTACAGGCTTTAAATCTGTAAGCCTTATTGGCACTGTAAATTCATCAGGCCAAGCCAATCTTGGCATATTCAGCAGTATTGTTCACATAGGCTCCAATCCGCCTTTGATAGGATATATTAACCGGTCTGTAAAGGCAGCGCCACATACTCTTGCCAACATACAGGCTACGGGTGTTTATACAATTAATCATATCCATGCTTCTTTTATACAACAGGCACATCAAACCAGTGCAAAGTATGAAACTGGTGTTAATGAGTTTGAAGAAGTGGGATTTACACCTGTGTATCAAAAGAACATTCTTGCACCTTTTGTAAAGGAAAGTATCATTAAATATGCTCTTTCGCTTCAAAAAATAATCAAGATAGAACTAAATGATACCTTTTTGGTAATTGGCAAAGTGATAGCTATACAAGTTGAACAGGATATTATATCAGATGATGGTTTTCTTCATCTCGATAAAGTCAGTTCTATTTGCAGTAATGGTGTTGATGGATATTATAAAACTGAACTAATTGAACGCTATAAATATGCCAAACCCGGCATTCGAACACAAAAAATAATCTAGTTATGGTCTCGTCAACATTTTTAACGGCTCGTTGGGAATACCTTGCTATGTTTAATTATGAAGTGGATGCTGCCATTTTGAAACCGCATTTACCTCCTTACACAGAAATTGACTTACATAACGGTAGAGCGCTGGTTAGTGTTGTAGGTTTTCTTTTTAACAATACCAGAGTAAATGGTATCAAGTGTCCCGGTTTTATAAATTTTGAAGAAGTAAACCTGCGATACTACATCAAAAAATTTGATGGAATTGAATGGAAAAGAGGTGTAGGCTTTATTTCTGAAATTGTGCCCAGCTTTTTAGTAGCAAGTATAGCTAACTATTTTTATAATGAGCATTACAGCACGGCTAAAATGAGTCATGCCATTAACCATAACAATCATGAACTAGAAGTAACTTACAATTGGAAAAAGAAAAATCAGGAAAGCAATTTAATGTGGGTGAAAGCCGAACCTGTTTTAAAGGATATTATCCCGGGCTCTGAAGAAGAATTTATTTTTGAGCACTACTATGGCTACAATAAACTAAATGAAACCACTGCCATAGAGTATTCGCTCTCTCATCCCCGTTGGCAGGTGTACCCTGTTACAGATCATAAGCTTTGCTGTGATGTTGAAAAACTATACGGGCATTCCTTTGTGCCTTTTATACAATCTCGAAAACCAGTTTCTGTATTTCTTGCAAAAGGTTCTGATGTTTATGTGAAAAGACCATCTAAACTTTTTAAATAGATTGAATCTTTTTTTACTAAATTAAAGTAATAGGATTTTTGAATCGAAATTTGTGGACTTCATGATACCGCATATATTAAACAATGTAATACTTTATATCAACCTATACCCATATTCCATTGGTACTGCGATTATGCAGTCACTTCTGTCTACTTTGAGTTCATAAGATATTTATTTTATATTAAAACTTTAAACAACTCCCAAGTGTTTTACAAAACGAAAAAAAGTTAAACAATAACTCATAAAATATCTTATAAAATTATGGAACATTTAAAAATTGCAAGCGACAACTATGTTGCTTTTACGTTCTTCATTGGAACAATGGCTATGATGGCCGCTTCAGTATTCTTCTTTTGTGGAGTTAGCCAACTAATCAAGGTGCAATAGTTTATATTGTTTTCAATGCAAAAATCTTTCTTGCTTTTCCCACTTTCTTGCAAACGCCCGATAATATCTGTCGTTACTGAAGTGAAGTGCCCTTTTTAGTGACTTTTACTTCGCTTGGTTCCATGTTCGAATATTTTTATATCTTTAACGAGCAAAGAGAAAACATGAATCGGCTTAAATCAAGATGTAGTTCACCGGAGGCTTACATTGCTCCTGTAAGGACTCAAATTTATATTTCTTGGCAATGGATGCAATTCAAGTGAAATATGATGAATAAAGGAGCTCTTTAAACTACCAATTATAATTATCCTAGCGTGGTTATGGAATATAAAGACCTCCTTTCAAGTATATATGGTGGCCGGCAATATATTTATATTAGTTATTAGGATTACAACTATTTTTAATGGGAGCAAACAAAATTGCAGGGTTTCTTGTTTATTTATTTCTTTATATGAATTGAATGTTGTATTATTGCAGTAGGGTTTGGTGGTAAGATTCACGTTACCTTTGATTACAGCCTTGATGGACTCGTTGAAGATTTAGAAATGGTCAAAAAATTACTAGACCCCAAAAAGTAAAAAGAGTAGTATTGTTGAACTATCAAAGTGGAGTCCAGAACCCACTAAAATAAACGGATAGAAACCGAAAAGCCATAAAAGTATGGTAATAATTATAAATGAAAATGTTTAAAAAATTTAATTTGACTGATAAATTTCTTTTTGTTGCTGCGTTACTTTCGCTCGTATTTTCTGAAATTTTATTTTTTAATGGTTATCAAAATGAAGCGATTTTTATTGGACTTTGGGTGCCTTCGATACTGTGTTTTGGTATATACTTACATCTTGTAAAAAGTAATAGAAATGATTGATTTTATACCCTATTTTGCCGGAATAATTACCTTATTGTTTGGTTTTGGCTTTGGATTTGGTTTATGGAGTATTGTTAAAAAGGACATCGAAAAGTGAATATTATCCAAACCATAGTGTCGATCTGGATATATACCGTAGTATAATCAAATTTGATACTTTGTTCTACTAGTGAACTTCAAGAATAAGTTGAAGTTTTGTGCTATTAATATGCTTCTCATTGACAAGAAGAAACCCTCCAGTAGTGCCATTTTCGGTTTAAGGTACTAATTGCCCAAAGCATTTTGCCTGTATAATCTAACTGCCGACTAAGGGAAATAGCATACCTCAACATCTTATCCCTGCATCAATAAACTTTAGTGTTCTGGATCTGCATTTCTAAATTGTGACTTTCTGCTGGCTAGTAACTTATTTAGGAGTTATATTTTAGCAAAAAGCCTTTGCTGTAAAGATGTGCAACAGCTCTGGTTGTTTTTCTTTCTCCACAACTTTGTCTCTCACCTGTGGCAGCACCCAATTTTTGAGAATTTATCTCTTCCACAAAAGCATCAAATGAACGAACAAGTTAATTAATTGATATCATTTCTTCCAATGAAGCAAATGAGAGCCGGTTTCCGTAGAACTGGGCTATGAGTGGCATTACTGAAATGTTAGAATATAAATTACAAAATAGAATACCGGCTTTTGTAAGATAATTGTTTGAAGTACTTAATTATTGTTGATGAAAATTAGTATTTTAGCAGTTGTACGTTTGTGGCAACCCTTTGTAGACAGTGTAAAACATAAACAAGCAAATAAGATTGAAAATGAGACTACTAATCTTTGCAATTTCCACGCTTATGGCAATCTCATCGTTTGCGACAAACTAATACGTGAGCCCAACAGGAAGTGCAAGCAATAGCGGACTTTCTCCAGGAACAGCACCGGTTGGCTATCAACTGAATGTTTCCTGAATCATGGCAATTGGATTTAAATATTTTAATGATGCAGTACAAAAAAACGCCTTCCTTCTGTAGTGAGAGGGAGTCAGACTAAAAAACAGAAAATAAATATTGGGAGTTCAAAAGAAGCAGTTGGGCGAAGGTAGAAGTCTATACCTATCTTCTTGCCAAAAAGGTAAACAGTTAGGTAAATATAGCATGCAACCACTTTTTTGAGTAGAATGTCAAACTTTTATTGAAAAATTTATATTGATTAGAAAATCAGAGTAGGCTAAATGTAACTTTTTTGAAGCCTTTGTAACGCTTTGTATTTGCACATCTTTAGTAATATCATAAAGGAATTTAATATATTTTGCATAAATATAATTTATGTAATACATTACAAAGATATATAAATATAAATGAATTAAGTTTTCCACTTTTGTAATGTTTAAATTTTAAAATTAAATCAAATGACAACAATAACAGTTGCAAAAGGCGATGGTATAGGTCCTGAAATTATGGATGCCACATTGGAAATAATTTTAGCAGCAGGTGCTAAAATTGACATTGAAGAAATTGAAGTGGGAGAAAAAGTTTACCTCGCCGGAAATACTTCAGGGATTGAAGCAGCAGCGTGGGATACAATAAGAAGAAACAAAATTTTTTTAAAAGCTCCAATTACGACTCCGCAAGGTGGTGGATATAAAAGCTTGAATGTAACTACACGCAAGTTTCTAGGGCTATATTCTAACGTTCGCCCTTGTATGAGTATGCATCCTTTTGTGAAAACAAAGCATCCAATAATGGATATAGTGATTGTAAGAGAAAATGAGGAAGATTTATATGCAGGCATCGAGCATCAACAAACAGATGAAGTAGTACAATGCTTAAAATTAATTAGCCGCCCCGGATGCGAAAAAATTGTGCGTTATGCTTTTGAATATGCGAAGCAACAAAATAGAAAAAAAGTTACCTGCTTTACTAAAGATAATATAATGAAACAAACAGACGGTTTGTTTCACCAGGTTTTTGACGAGATAGCAAAGGAATATCCTGAAATTGAAAACGAACATTGGATTATTGATATAGGAGCAGCTAAAATGGCAGACACTCCTGAAGCATTCGATGTACTTGTAATGCCGAACTTATATGGTGATGTTCTTTCGGATATTGCCGCTCAAATAACAGGTTCTGTTGGGTTAGCAGGCTCGGCAAATATTGGCGAAGAATGTGCAATGTTCGAAGCCATACACGGTTCTGCACCTAGAAGAGCAGGGCAAAATGTAGCAAATCCATCAGGTTTATTACAAGGTGCAATTATGATGTTAAATCATATAGGACAAACAGATATAGCCGAAAAAGTGCAAAATGGCTGGCTGAGGACCATTGAAGAAGGAACGCATACTTATGACATTTATAAAGAAGGAATAAGTAAACAAAAAGTTGGAACAAAAGAATTTGCAAAAGCAGTAATCGCCAATCTTGGTAAAAAGCCAACGATTCTCAAATCGGTAGTGTACGCAAACAATGCTGCTTTGAACTTGCCTAAATACAAACGTAAACCTGCTGCAAATAAACAATTGGCAGGTGTGGATTTATTTGTGCATTGGAGCGGTAGCAACCCCAATGAACTGGCAGAAATAATAAAAAGGATTGAGCACAAGGGAATTAAACTTTCCATGATAACTAACAGAGGGATAAAAGTTTGGCCTAATGGATTTAATGAAACATTCTGTACTGACCATTGGAGATGCCGATTCAAACCTAATGAAGGTAGTGAAATGACTAAAACGAACATTATCGATCTTTTGCAACTTGCTTTAAATGAAAATATTGATACCATTAAAACAGAAAACCTTTATGAATTTGATGGCAAAGCTGCTTTTTCATTAGGGCAAGGACAATAATTTAAACCAAACAAGAAATGTATATGTCATTGAGCTATGATTTAAGAAACACAATAATGTCTTTATTCTGCATATTAGCAGTAGACTATACTTCGCTTTACTTTTATAAACATAACTAATAGGAATGATGAATAACCAAACCTTTAATCTAATCAATGGTAAATTTTTACCCAAAGAAAGCCGTGAAATATTGCAGAGCATATTCGCGGGTAAAATACAATTTCATCAAATGAAAAATTTTAGTTCGCAGGAACGTTTTGGAAAAGACGACCATACTGCATTGAAAAGAATCCCTCAACTAAAAAAAAGTATGGAGAAAATATTGAAAATGATTGAATCTGCAGAAAAGAATGGAGAACAGCTTGAGATAAAATCGGAGATAGTAATAAGTTTTGTTAAGTCAACTAAAAATGTTTAGAAACAGAACCTTGCTCGTTGCAACAAAGCACGAAAAGGAAAAAGTGATTGCACCTATCTTAGAAGAAAAACTTGGGATAAAATGCATTGTGGCTATTGGTTTTGACACAGATGTATTGGGCACATTTAGTGGTGAATTGGAAAGAAAAGATGACCCAATAACAACCGCAAGAAAGAAATGCAAAATTGCGATGGAATTATCAGCTTGTGATATGGCCATTGCAAGCGAAGGTTCGTTTGGTCCACATCCTTCAATTTTTTTTGTACCTGCCGATGATGAGTTTTTAATTTTTATAGACAAGAAAAATGAGTTAGAAATAATTGTACGTGAATTAAGTACCGAAACAAATTTTAATGCTGCTGAAATAAAATCAGAGAAGGAACTGATTGATTTTGCTAAGGCTGCTCAATTTCCTTCTCACGGCTTGATTCTCAGAAAAAATAAAGATGATTATTCTGAAATGATAAAGGGCATAACAAATTTGGACTCTTTGCTGGATGCTTATCGTCAATTTAGCCGAACAGATACTAGAGCTTATGTAGAAACCGATATGCGGGCTTTGTATAATCCAACCCGAATGAAAGTTATTGAAAGAGCTACTCATAAATTGGTAAATAGAATTATTTCGATTTGCCCGCAATGCAGTTCACCTGGTTTTGGAATTACAGATGCTAAAGAAGGTCTTCCTTGTGAATTGTGTGGCTTTCCTACACGTTCAATCCTAAGCTATATCCATACTTGCTTGAAATGCAATTTCAAAAAAGAAGAGAAATTTCCGAATGGAAAAGTTAAAGAAGACCCGATGTATTGTGATGTTTGTAATCCCTGATTCTAACTAATGAATAAAATTTTAATCAAGAATGCCAATGTTGTAAATGATGGAAAAACTACCACGGAGGATTTACTGATTGTAAATGAGAGAATTGAAAAAATAGCACCTAATATTTCTTACCCCAATTCAACAATTATTGATGCAGAAGGATTGTATCTATTGCCCGGAATAATTGATGATCAGGTTCATTTTCGTGAGCCGGGGCTTTCACATAAAGGAACCATTTATTCGGAATCGAAGGCTGCAATTGCCGGTGGCATTACTTCTTTTATGGATATGCCCAACACAATTCCCAACACCCTCACACTGGAATTATTAGAAGAAAAGTATGCTTTGGCTGCAAAATATTCCTTAGCCAACTATTCTTTTTTTATGGGAATAAATAAGGATAATTTGGAAGAAGCTCTAAAGATCGATTCATCAAAAGTTTGTGGAATTACTGATGATGGTTTGTATTTCAGCAATGATGAAGGAATTTTGGCAAACTATCCCGATTTTTTAGAATTACTTTTTTCAAGAAGCGATACTCTTATTGCTTTACATTCTGAAAATGACACAATCATCAAAAATAACACTGAAAAATACCGAAAGATTTATAATGATAATATCCCCTTTAAATTTCATCCACTCATAAGAAGCGAGGACGCTTGTTTAGAAGCTACAAAAAGTGTTTTGGAAATAGCGAAAAAGTATAACAACAGGCTCCATTTATTTCACATCTCTACTTTGCGCGAGGCCAATTTATTAGATAATGAAACACCTGTTAATGAGAAAAGAATTACCGCAGAAGCTTGCGTTCACCATCTTTGGTTCTCAGATAAAGATTATGAAAGACTTGGTGCAAAAATTAAGTGGAACCCCGCCATTAAAACCGAGGAAGACAGAATAGGATTATTAGCTGCTCTTTTAAATAATAATCTAGATATTGTTGCTACTGATCATGCTCCTCATACATTAGCAGAGAAAAATGGAAATTATTTCAAATCCTTATCAGGAGGACCATTAGTGCAACACTCTTTACCTGCTATGCTTGAATTGCACCGGGATGGTAAAATAAGCCTGGAAAAGATAGTTGAAAAAATGTGTCACAATGTTGCTGAGATTTATAAAATTAAGTGGCGTGGTTATTTAAGAGAAGGTTACTACGCTGACTTGGTTTTAGTTGATTTGCATAATCCCTGGACTGTAAATTCTGAAAACATTTTATATAAGTGCAATTGGTCGCCGTTTGAGAAACAATTGTTTAACAGTAAAGTTGTGAAAACATTTGTTAATGGACATTTGACCTATGATAACGGCACCTTTAATGAAACCAATAAAGGTAGGAGGATAGAATTTTCAAAACTTAGGTAAATATGTCAAACAATTATTTTATACTATTTCCGTATTCCTGCATGGAGTCCTTTTAAACGAATTAAATTCGGGCATGGTATTTTTCTTCCAGCTTTCTCAGGTGGCATATTTACGTAGTAATTAATCGACTATTTATCAACAATAAAAAACTTTTTTATTTAAAAGAATATAATTTTATTATACTGCTAGAAAATCGTGTTCTCTTGGGCTTGTAGTACTACCTTCGTGATCAGAACAGCAAGAAACCCTTCGACAAGTTCCCACCGACAAGTTCTGAGCAATCAGGGATTCGTTCACTAATAAACTAATAAAACCCCAAAACTAATAAACTAACTACCCAATTTCCTGATACAATTTAACCACCTCAGCAGCCTCTTTCACATCATGTACCCTCAAAATGGAAGCACCATTCATAAGAGCGGCCATGTTCAATGCGGTGGTGCCGTTAAGAGCCTTATCGGGATTAATTTTCAGTACTTTACAAATCATCGATTTGCGTGAAATTCCGGCTAAAATGGGGCAGCCGGTCATTTTTAAGGTATTCAGGCTTTTCAACAATCGGTAATTATGTTCCACCGTTTTGCCAAACCCAAAGCCCGGGTCGATAATGATATCGGTGACACCGGCCTTTTTGAGTTTGGAGATTTTATTCAGAAAAAACGCAGCTACTTCGGAGACAACATCCTTATATTGAGGATCTTTCTGCATCGTTTCCGGTGTTCCCTGCATATGCATGAGAATATAGGGAACTTGCAGTTTTCCGGCGGTTTTGAACATGTCCTTATCGAAATTTCCTCCCGTTACATCGTTTATGATGGATGCACCTTTTTCGATAGCCGATATAGCTACAGAGGCTCGAAAAGTATCTACCGAGAGGATGGCATCCGGATATTTGTTCATAATGGCATCGACAACCCTTATGAGCCTTGATTTTTCGGTCTTTTCGGAAATTATTTTAGCCCCGGGCCGGGTCGATTGGGCACCCACATCAATAATTGAGGCTCTGTTAGTAAGCATTTTACCAACCTGCTTAATTATTGCCTTTTCTTCGGTAAATTTGCCACCATCATAAAATGAATCGGGAGTAACATTCAGTATGCCCATTACAGCAGGAACTGATAAATCGAGCAACTTACCGCGACAATTAATCACACGTGCTGAAGTCAAGATTGAGGGATACTTCTGAGCCATATTCATTAAAACTACATTTTTATTAACCTATTTTGCCGCAAATTGTTCAGGCAACTAAGAGCTTACTGATGAATGCACAGTCCATTATGGAAAATATGCCGGGATTAACCTCCACACAGTACGATGCTGCCGTTTCGGAATGTAAATATATATTTACTGCCAAGATGAAAGATTATGGTTGCGCCTGGAGAATTCTTCGCCTGAGCTCTATCACCGATCAAATGTTCATCAAGGCACAACGGATCAGAAGTATCGAGGAGAAAGGTAAGCAGAAAGTAGAAGAAGGTATTCAATCGGAGTACAAAGGTATCATCAATTATGCAATTATTGCGCTAATTCAACACGAGTTGGGTGTTGCCGATAAGCCCGATCTTAGTCCGGAAAAAGTGGAGGAAATGTTTGATCTTCATATCACCAATGCTAAATCCCTCATGGAAGATAAGAACCACGATTATGGTGAGGCATGGCGGAAAATGCGCGTGAGTTCCATTACCGATCTCATCTTAATGAAACTTCTTCGCGTTAAGCAAATTGAAGATAACAACGGTTCAACACTTATTTCGGAAGGTATTGACGCCAATTATTACGACATGATTAATTATTCCATTTTCGCACTTATTAAGTTAAACGAATCAAAATAGACAATAATTTATGAAGCAATTAAGCTGGATTTCCAGAATTCTGGTAGGGGCACTGTTTATCGTATCGGGTCTTATTAAAGCAAATGATGCATTAGGTTTTTCCTACAAACTTGAAGAGTATTTTACCGTTTTCGGCACACCCTGGATGCATGATTATGCATTGTTTGTAGCCGCATTCGTTTGTATTCTTGAAATTATTCTTGGTATGGCGGTAATATTCGGTACCCGCATGGTTACCGTGGCCTGGCTGTTATTGCTGATGATCATTTTCTTCACGTTCCTCACTTTCTACTCGGCCTACTTCAATAAAGTAACCGATTGTGGTTGTTTTGGAGATGCACTTAAACTCACTCCATGGGAATCGTTTACCAAAGACATCGTCCTCTTGTTTTTTGTGAGTATCATCTTCATCGATCGTTTTAATATCCATCATAAAGATCTCAAATCCGACATCATCAACTCTTCGGTAGCCCTTGGTTTGATTGCAGTCTTCAGTTTTGGAGTCATCAATTGGGCATTCCCTGTCTGGTTCTCGGCGGGTTTACTTTTTGCAACAATTATGCTCAAGCAGGCCTTCACCAAAATTCCTAATACCATCGTATTAGGTTTATCGGGTTTGTTGTCGGCATACTTCACTTATTATTGTCTCAATCATCTTCCTGTAAAAGATTTTCGTCCGTATGCGATTGGAAAAAATATTGCTGAAGGAATGCAGGTACCTGAAGGTGCCCCAAAGGACAGTGTGGTGATGACGTTTCAATACAAAAAAGGAGGGGCGATGTTCGAATTTACTGCTGATCAATTACCCGAAGATCTCGATCAGTATGAGTTTGTAGATCGTGTAGATAAAGTAATACGTAAGGGATATGTTCCACCTATTCATGATTTTACTATTACAGATGCAGCAGGATCCGATTATACTGAAGACTTTTTAATTGGCGATGATTATGTTTTTATGTTGGTTTCGTACGACCTAACTAAAACAAATGAAGATGTTCAGGGAACGATCAACACATTTGTAAAAGAGTGTGATGCAAATAAAGTGCGTTTCTTCGGACTCACTTCAACAGCACCTGTAGATACAGATCAGTTGCGACATAAGTATCAAAGCATGTTCAATTATTATTTCTGTGATGCTACTACGCTCAAAACTATTGTGCGCTCAAATCCGGGTTTGGTTTTGATGAAAAATGGTACCGTTATAGATATGTGGCATTACAACGACTGGCCCGAATATGCTGATGTACAGAATAAGTACCTAAAAAATAAATAAACAGCGTTCACTGAATGTTCCGGTTCCTGGTAAGGAAACTTTTGTATGGCTTACTGGTTATGGCCGGCGTGGTATCAATCGTATTTTTTCTTTTTAATATTTTACCGGGTGATCCTGCCAGAATGATGCTTGGCCAGCGTGCCGATGTTTCAAGCATTGAGAATATTAATCGCGAGCTGGGAAGAGACAAAAGTTTATTGGTGCAATTTGGAATGTATGTTAATGACTTGTCTCCAATTTCACTTCATACTCGTGTCGATTCTACTTCTGTACTATTTGCTTCAGAAAAAAAATATGGTAACATCACTACTATTTTACCATTAGGCAATTATGCAGTTTGTCTTAAATATCCTTATTTGAGAAGATCGTATCAAACTCAACAATTGGTTTCAGAAGTTATTGCTGATGCGTTGCCGGGAACAATAATACTTGCTATGGCAGCATTAACATTTGCGATAGTGGTTGGTATTGGTTTAGGTATTTGGGCAGCATTAAAAAAGAATAAAATTTCTGATCACCTCATTAGTATGTTGGCTGTTGTAGGTATGGCGGTTCCTTCTTTCTTTGCAGGAATTGTTATTGCGTGGGTGTTTGGTTTTTTACTTGCCGATTATACCGGATTAAACATGACAGGAAGCTTGTACAGAATCGATCCATTCGATGGATTAATTTTGGATGTAAAAAATTTAATTTTGCCGGCATTTACATTGGGTATTCGACCATTATCAGTTATCGTCCAACTCACTCGAAGTTCAATGCTCGATGTGCTTTCGCAAGATTACATCCGTACAGCAAAAGCAAAAGGACTTTCTAAAAAAGTGATCATTCTTAAACATGCACTTCGTAATGCGCTAAATCCTGTTTTAACTGCCGTTTCCGGATGGTTTGGGTCGTTGCTGGCAGGAGCAGTTTTTATTGAATATATTTTTGGATGGAAGGGAATAGGAAAGGTAACTGTTGATAGCTTAGAACGATACGATTTCCCTGTGGTGATGGGGGCGGTTTTGGTAGTATCCTTCTTTTTTGTAGTGATAAATATTGTGGTTGATATATTGTATGGAGTTTTGGATCCTCGCATACGAATGAGTTAGTTTTGTTTATTAAATTCAAATTGTATATTTGTTGAATATAAAATTATGAGAAAAAAAATTGTTGCCGGAAACTGGAAAATGAACTGTAATCGCGAAGAAGCATTCAGTTTAGCTACTGAAATTTTAGGTATGGTTACTGATGAAGTTCATCAACCTGTGCAAGTAATTCTCGCACCTCCATATTTGCATTTGTCTGCTGTTGCTCACCTTGTTTCTCCCAATGGAATAAGTGTAGCTGCACAAAATTGCGCATCCGAAATATCAGGTGCTTTCACAGGTGAAGTTTCTGCCCCTATGATTAAATCGGTAGGAGCAGAGTATGTGATTATTGGTCACTCCGAACGTCGACATATTTTTAATGAATCAAATGAAGAGCTGACAAAAAAAGTTAATTTAGCTATTCAGAGCAAGTTAATTCCTATTTTTTGTATTGGTGAAATGCTTCCGGAACGTGAAGCAGGTCATCAACAAAAGGTAGTGGAACAACAACTACGCGAGAGTGTATTTCATTTGAGTACCGATTTATTTGCAGGAGTGATTATTGCCTACGAACCTGTATGGGCAATAGGAACAGGAAAAACTGCTTCTCCGGAACAAGCACAAGAAATGCATGAGTTTATTAGAAGTCTTTTGAAGAAACAATATGGTGAAGCTATTTCAGATGGAACTTCACTTTTATATGGTGGTAGTTGCAACGAAAAAAATGCACATGAACTTTTTGCATTAGCAGATGTTGATGGCGGACTTATTGGAGGAGCCGCTCTTAAATCGAGAAGTTTTGTAAATATCATCAAGAGTTTTTAATGAACAGCTGCCGGAATATTGGGTTTGTATTTCGCTTGATTATTCTGTGCTTGCTATTTTCTTTCTCTGCACTTTCACAACAAACCAATGTCCTAGAGACATCTTTAGGTATTGGTAAAATGGTTCGCAATTACCCCGATTTTCCTGATTTGGAAAAGCCTGCTATAATTGGATCATTACGATTTTCTCGTCATTATAATGGCTACAAACCCTGGCACCGCTATTACAATTTCCCAATGGCGGGTGTAAGTGTTACAGGTGGTTCGTTAGGAAATAAAGCTGTCCTTGGCTATTTTGCCGGAGCGATGGCTGAAATTGCATTTGAGAAAAAAATAAGTAAGTCTTTTTTCTGGGC
>Ga0105044_10002821_pt1 | contig 23827 bp, 19 predicted proteins | sample MAT01_FD_78092 | JGI IMG/M metagenome (GOLD analysis project Ga0105044, IMG submission 78092) | Freshwater microbial communities from Lake Fryxell liftoff mats and glacier meltwater in Antarctica - MAT-01 | ecosystem: Environmental > Aquatic > Freshwater > Ice > Liftoff microbial mat | place...
CCGGCCGATCATCCCTTTTTCAGGAGAATAGAAATTTACAATTCCGAAATGGAAAAACGCCGTCTGCAGGCCCCGTTTTTTTTCATAGCACAAAAAGATGGGGGCCATTGGGTGATTCAGACCTTGCTCCTCCTACTATTGCTTCCGGTATTTTTTCTTTCCTGGGTGCTGCATGCGCCTTCCTACTTTATTATCAAAACCCTTTTAAAGCGTTTTGTCAGCGACAAACAATTTTACAGTTCGATCAAACTTGTGGGAACAATCATTCTCTTCCCCATTTTCGGAATCATCTTCGCGGGCCTGGCAGCTGCCTTGTCAGACCGTCCGCTGTTTGCCGCACTGGTCATGCTCGCATTTTACCCCACCAGCGTTTTCGTCATCCGCGAGTTGCGCCTGCCTTACCGGTATCTGCTTACAAAGTTTCGCATGTTGTGGCTCTGCTGGCGCAAAATGGATCTCTGCAAATACCTGATGCAGATTGAGGAAGACCTGTTGCGCGATTACAAGCGCCATCCGCGGGTTTAAAATCGATACGCTGAGTAAATCACCATAAATCCCAGATCACAACGTGTAAAATCTGTCCTCCTTCCAATTTTTCGGATTTGTGATGATGTAGTTTGATATGCGTTGATATTCCCCATGATCCCAGATAATATGATCGTGAAACCGCGTTTGCTATCCATTTTTCAAACACAGAATATTGGCCTGTTTCGTCACCGCCGGTTTAGACCCACCCACAATGGTCGCTATGGTTTGTTTTCCCTGATTGCCGGCGCGTTTTTGACCGGGCCACCCCCGGTTTATCCATTACAATATCCCGTGAAAATGATTCGGCATCACCACAAATTCCCCCAAATCAATAAACGGAAAATGATTTGGGATTTCACGCCACAGGGTATCGGCAATGATCCCCGTTTCCGATAAAATCATTTTACTAATCCGAATTTCCCCGAAATAATGATACCGGTGTCGGGTGCATCCCGTGATAAAATACGCACCGTTCCAACCGTAATCCCACCATTGTGCACGTGCGGATTGGATGCGGTATTTATTTCGGAATTTTTTCATAGCCATTTTTTGATCTTTTTCCGGTAATCAATTGTCTATTGAATGACTGCGGTTTATGGTTGTATTTCGCCCTGTTTCGTATGATTCCAAAGTGAACCAAAATCCGCCAATATTTTTCCAATCTTTACCCCATGAAAATTATTTTCGCGACCAACAATGCCCACAAACTCTCCGAAATCCGCCACGCCCTCGGGGATCGCTTCGAACTTGTTTCCCTGAAGGAAATCGGATTTACTGGAGAAATCCCCGAAACCGGACCTACCCTTGAGTCAAATGCAATGGAAAAAGCGCGTTACATCTTTGATCGATATTCACTTCCGGTTTTCGCTGACGACAGCGGACTCGAAGTTGATGCCCTACATGGTGCACCGGGTGTGGATACAGCCCATTATTCCGGCACCCGTGATGCCGATGCCAATATGGCTAAACTTCTTAAAGCCCTGAATGGAAAAGAAAACCGCCGGGCCCGGTTTCGCACCATCATCGCTTTCAAAACCGCCGAAACCGAAGAAATATTCGAAGGAAAAATCAAAGGAACCATAACCCATAATAAGCGCGGCACATCGGGTTTTGGCTACGATCCCATCTTCATTCCCGAAGGCCGTGACCAGACTTTTGCCGAAATGGGCATGGAAGAAAAATCAAAGATGAATCACAGGGTAAGAGCGTTGGAGAAATTAATGGGGTTTTTGCGTAATCACGGCGTATAAAATCTATCCTCTTTCCAATTTTGCGGATTTGTGGCGATATAATTTGATATACGCTGATATGCCCTGTTATCCCGGATAATGTGATCGTGTAACCGTGATTGTCATCCAGTTTTTAACCCCATTCTATTGGCCTGTATTGTCACCGCCGATTTGTACCCGCCCACAATGGACGAAATGGTTTGTATGCCCTGATTGCCAGCGCGTTTTTGGCCGGGGGATTGGGGTGGTGGCGGTGGTGGTAATGACGACGTCGGTGGCCCCAGTGATAACCATGGTTCGGGGGGTAGCGACAGGGCATGCCCTGTCTCTACGGCACCCGCGAATGCGTCAATATCCCCCGGTTTATCCAATATCAATATCCCGTGAATATGATTGGGCATCACCACAAATTCGCCCAAATTGACAAACGGAAAATGACGTGGAATTTCGTGCCACGGGATTTCGGAGATAACACCGGCGTGGGATAAAACCATTTTTTTTTTTCAATTTCACCAAAATAATGAACCCGTTTTTTGGTACATATCGTAATGAAATACGCCCCACTCCACCCGTAATCCCACCACTGTGCCCGTGCGGATGGGATACGGTATTTGTTTCGGAATTTTTTCATGCTCATGGCCAGATTGTTTGTTCCCAATGCAATCCTAAATATTGGGAAATCAGAGGTATTATAAAAATATCGAAAATAATTGGGCGTACAGACAGGCATGCCCCACAATAAAAAAAGGCCGTCCCCATTTCCGGAGACGGCCTGAATTATTAAAATCCACAAACCTTAGTTTTTGAAAATCTTCACAGTGTAACTCTTCTCGCCATCCAGAACGGTGATCAAATAAAATCCGCGTTCAAGGCCCGAGATGTCAATCGGCACCTGTCCGGATTCTCCATTGACCATCGTGCTCAAGAGGACTTTACCCTGAAGACTAACCACCTGCACTGTTCCTTTGAACTGCGCTGCGCTCTCGAAGCGTAGGTTCACCTCACCCTCAGTAGGTGATGGGTAAGCCACAAGGGCATCCATGTGAAGTGGTGCAGCCTCATCATCGTTATTTGAAAGCACGATCACTTGCACGCATGTTGTAGTGTGTCCGCAGGCATCTGTGGCTGTCCATATGCGGTAAATGGTAGCGCAGGCTTCATCGTCATCGTCATCGCCATCCCCGCTGTCCGGACAATCGAGGAAATCTCCATTGCCGGTGCCATCTACATAATTTTCATTGATTCGCGTGAGCACGTTCACCAGTGCCGTACCCGATACGATGCTTTCGCAGCCGCCAAAATATTGGTTGGCTGCTTCGAGCACTTCGGCCACGGATTGACCCTGGAATTCACCAGAGGCCACCACCATATCTCCGAGCCACACGTTAGATGCTCCAAAATCAGGATCGTATGCATCGAAACCCACGCTGAGTGTAGCCGCAACGAGCTGGCCTGCCAGTACCGTGCTAAAGCTGGTTGGGTCGATCAAATTGTTTGACAATACCACCACGGGACCTCCGTTGGGCAAAAAGGCCTGAACAGCCGCAGCCGATGTGAGCGTGAGCGTATAGTCGCATCCTACAATAAGTCCGTTGGGAAAAGCCGCGTCAAAATGGGCGTCGCGGTAAGCCCCGGGGTTGTTGCCGGAAGCCGGACTTCCCCATCCTCCCTGTGTTTGGGTGCGCAGTTGGCCGCAATCGTTATCACCTGTAGTTGGCCCACCGGTACCCCCACCGCCGCTTTGGGTTACTAGACTGTCCGTAAACGCAACTTCTACAGCTCCGCCACAGGCCATTGTGGCAGTGGCCTGTCCTGTAAATTCGGGTGAGGTGTCGGCATCGCAGTCGAGCTCAAGGTCAGCGGGACAGGTGATTACTGGCAGTGTTTCGTCTGCAAAGGTGATTGTTTGGGTGCAGGAGCGGCTGTTACCACAGGCATCCGTGGCTGTCCATACACGACCTATCGCTTCCGGACAGCTTCCCGGAATGGGCGCATCCGCATAATCGACACCCACATTATTGCAAAAATCTACGGCCGTGGCTACTCCCAATGCCCCGGGACTGGTATCATCACCGCAGTTCACAACAACATCAGCCGGGCAATTAACCACGGGAAGCATATTGTCAAAAAGCGATATGGTTTGAACACATTCTGCTGTGTTACCACAAAAATCCGTGGCAATCCAGGTGCGCTCAAATACTTCAGGGCAGCTACCCGTAGGTGGTCCGTCGATATAAGTATAGCTCACCTCTGTACACTGGTCGCTCACCACTGGGAACCCGGTGATGGCGGGCGATGCCACGACATAACCACAGCTTATTTGCACATTAGATGGGCATATAATGGTCGGCGGTGTTTCGTCGATCACAGTAATAATCTGGCTGCACTGGGTGTTGTTTCCACAGGCATCGGCAGCTGTCCAGGTACGCATAAAAGTCAGGGGACAGGAACCTTCCATAGGTCCATCGTTGTAAGTCAGGCTTACTTCCGAGCATTCATCTGTGGCTGTGGGATAGCCGATTTCGTTGGGATGGATGCCCGATTCGCTGCAGTTCACCGCAATGTCGGCTGTGCAGGTGATGACCGGCGGCAATTGATTATCCCACATGATGCGCTGAATGCAGTTGCTCACATTCCCGCAGGTATCCACAGCGGTCCACACCCGCTCTACTACCGGCGGACACACATTGTTATTGCGTTCGCCATCCTGGTAGGTGAGGGTCACATTGGAGCCGCTGCAATTGTCAAAGGCCTCAGCCACGCCGAGCACGCCCGGATCGATGTTTTCATCGCCGCATTGGAGCAGCACATCAGATGGGCAGGTGATTTGCGGACCTACGGAGTCTTCAATTTTGATGTTGCGGTATATATTGGTTGTATTTCCACACGCATCCGTGGCAGTGTATACCCGATACACCGTTGTTCGACAGCCGTTTTCGTAAATGGTTTCGGTCATCATTACCGCGACAGTATCCCCGCTGCACGCGTCGACTGCGATGGCTTCGGCAGGAGCCGGTATTTCGCCACATTGTATCTGTTGATTGGCCGGCACTCCGAGTATTGCCGGTCCGGTCATGTCTGTTTGGGTGATGGTCTGGTTGCCGGTTGTTTCATTTCCACAAGCGTCGGTGACGATCCACGTGCGCACAAATTGGGTGCTGCATCCGCTGCCCTGCTGTGGTCCGTCCACGTAAGTCAGGGTGATCGCGGAGCACTGGTCATTTGCGGAAGCAAAACCTGTTTGAAAAGGGGTGAGCGCCGATCCACAACCCACAATAGCATTTTGGGGCACCTGCAATAAAGGCGGTGTGTCGTCTTCGACAAAAACGGTTTGGGTGCACTGCGCAGTATATCCGCAGGCATCGATAGCCACCCAGGTGCGCGTGAATTGGCTGCAATTACTGATCTGACCATCGCTGTAGGTAATTTGTACCGGTCCACCACAATGCGAAGTAGCAGTTGCTCCCTCTTCGGGAAAAATGGCAGCAGCACATGTGGCGTATTGATCGGGTGGGCACACGATAACTGGAGGCGACAGCGATACCACGTCAAAGGTGTGCACGCAGGTTTCCACATTGCTTCCATCGGTGATGGTGTAAGTGCGTATGCGTTGATAGGGATTGCCTTGGCAACCCGCACCTGTGCCGGTCTCACTGACTGTAATGTTGATTTCTCCGCACTGTCCACCTACGTTAATCGCCGAAGGATTGGCCGCCGGAATATCGTCAAGACAAGCAAATGGTCCTGCAGGGGCATTCGGGCAGGTCACTTCGAGATTGCAGCAATTGGGAGCCATTCCTTCCATGGCGGGAAGACCACAGAGGCCCGCGGCACATTCGGCATCAGAAGAGGGAACCACTGAAAAGCTGTAATCATTTCCTTGTGTAAAGGTCAGCACGAGTGCAGCAGGTTGGCCATTGCTTACGCAAAATGGAGCACCTGATACGGATACCGCGGCCGGAGCCACGATATCAAAGCCTCCCTGATTACCCATGATGGTCAATTCCACTTCGTACAGACCGCCATCGATGCATTGTGCAGCCAGGTCTACCACTTCAATATGGCATTCGAGCTCTTCCTCAGGACAGTCCAGGAATCCGCCATTGGAGGTTCCGTCCACATAGTTTTCGTTGATGCCAGTGAGCACAGTATTGAGCTGCTGCAAACTGAAACCGGAAGGGCATCCGCCAAAAGCCAGATTGGCTTCTGTTAGTACCTCCGCGACAGAAAAACCTGCGAAGGTGCCACCAGAGACGATCTGATCTGCCAGAAGGCTTTGAGAAGGAGAAAAATTGGGATCGTGGTTGTCAAAACCCACACTCAGCGTAAGCGCGAGTAGCTGACCTGCCATCACATTGTTAAAACTGATCGGATCCACCCAATTTTCCGTAAGGGCGGCAGCTGTGCCACCCGAAGGCAAAAAGGCTTGCACTGCTTGTGCATTGCTCAGGGTAAGGGTGTAGTCGCAACCCAGCACAATGCCATCCGGAAAGGCGGAGCCAAAGTGCGCGTCGCGATAAGCCCCGGGATTGTTGCCGGAAGCGGAGCTTCCCCAACCCCCCTGGGTCTGGGTTCGAAACTGGTTGCAATCGCCGTTGACCAATGCTTGGCCCGACAAGTGTGATGAGAAGAAAATGAAGAGAATAAGGGGAGTTAGCGTGTACGTTCGTAGCAGTTTTCGCATAGAAAAGAATTACATGAATACCAACTCCAGAGAGAGTGTTGCACCGCTGTGCAACGGAATTTTTACGAAGTACCCGCGATTCGGGTTGCGACGAAAAAGCATAAAAAAATACAAACGCAGGGAGATGTGCTGGACTTCCGGATGTTTTAGGATTTTTGCAATGATCAATAGCCAATGATCAATAAGGCAATGATCAATAGGCTGATTAATTGGGGATTAAGCACTTCGGCTTATTTCCACATTTGAAATTGGTACAACCTCGAGTATATTCACAGCGATGAGAACCTCGTCATAGTCATATAAATAGTATTTTCCGTCATTTTTAAGTCCAATGTCCGTGAAACAATCTATCGAATTTTTTTTACTCTTACCCGCCCTCATTGCGAGCGCCAATGTAAGTTGTCAGGACACCGTCATCACATGGATGGATGCTACATTTGAGGAAACGGATGAAGACCGGGCCGGTTATTTCCGGAAGGGCTGGGCTGAAAATGGTTTATGGATGATCGAGGATTATTTCATCGATGGTCAGTTGCAAATGACGGGCTCATTTAATTCTTCTGAAGAAAAAAATAAACATGGTCTTTTCGTTTTTTATGGTGAAAATGAAAATAAATTGACCGAAGGAAATTACGAAAATGCCTATTTGGATGGGATTTGGACCAAATGGTACGAGGATGGTAGTTTAAGCGAGAAAGGTGCATACTACAGACCAATATCGAAAGGCCCCAAAACTCTTGCTGGAAATAGTCAGGTAGCAGAGCAATTGGAATTGTCCCGGGTGGAGTTATCTGTTTTTAAAACGGGCAACTGGGAATATTACCATGCCAACGGAAAGAAAAGTGGCAATGAAGTATTTGACAAAGGACAATTAATTACCGCCAATTACTGGAATGAAGATGGGAGTGAAGCGGGTGACAAGGTGGTTTTAGAACAGACCGCTTCATTTCCCGGCGGGAATTACTGGTTGCCGAAATATCTCAAAAGATATATTAAGTATCCATTGGAGGAAAGAAAAAAACGCATCAATGGAATCGTATATGTGCAATTTACTGTCGACAGGGATGGAAATATAAAAGACGCAAAAATTGTTCAATCCGTTTCACCAAATCTCGATTCCGAAGCCCTGCGCGTGGTAAAGTCAATGCCCGTGTGGCACCCCGCCATCATGCACAACCGACGTGTATCCATGATCTATAACCTTCCAATTCAATTCGCACTCTTTTAACCAATCTGCCTGTTATCCAGTGCGAATTGCTTTTGTTGCCGATTGCCCATTGTCTATTGAGAAATCCTACCTTCAATAATCCGCGTAATCAACTCCTTCTTCCCAATCCCCATAGCCGCTGCCTGTTGCGGTACGATGCTGTGTTCGGTCATGCCCGGCACGGTATTGATTTCGATGATGTAAAATTCTTTTCCGTCAAATTTAAAGTCGATGCGCACCACACCGCGACAGTGAAAAGCTGCTGCAACCTTTTCGGAAATTTCCTGGCACTTCTGATAATGTTTTTTCGGTAGGTCGGCAGGTGTGATTTCTTCCGTTTGGTCGTAGGTATATTTCGCTGCGTAATCGAAAAACTCCTTATTCGTTTTTATTTCTGTAATGGCGAGGGCCGTGTATTTGCCATTTTCGCAAATCACCCCACAGGTTACTTCCCGGCCGGATAGAAATTCTTCAATCAAAATGGCCGATCCTTTGCTAAATGCCAAATCAACCGCCGCTGGGATTTCTTCCATGGTTTTGACCTTCGACACACCCAGACTCGAACCGCCTTCATTGGGTTTCACGAAAAGTGGAAATTTCAATTCCTTGGCTACCTTTTTGGCATCGAGCTCAGAAGGATCGCGAAGCAGCACACCGCCGGCAGCATTAAATCCCATTTGCCGAAGCAAACGGGTAGTAAATATTTTATTGAAGGTAATCGCCGCATTCATAACGCCTCCTGTGGTATAAGGCATGTCGATCATATCAAAATACCCTTGTAATTTCCCGTCTTCGCCGGGGGTGCCATGCACGATGATGAAACAGAGGTCAGGTCGCCTGATGCGTCCTTCATAAGAAAAACTAAAGTCATTTTTGTCGACTTCTGCTGCTCCGGAAGGGGTATGTACCAACCATTTTCCGGGTTCGATCACAATGCGCACCGGTTCGTACAATTCCTTGTCGATGTGATCCAATATCATCTGAGCACTTTTCAGGGAAACTTCGGCTTCGCCCGAATAGCCGCCGCATACCACACCAACCAGCTTTTGCATACAAGTAGAATTTTGAATTACAAAGATATCTGTCGCGGATGAGCACGAATGGCCGATGATCCGGGAAATTTGAACAGCAATTTTCTCATAACCCGAAAACGAATACACTATGTGCTTGTAATAACCGTTAGGTAAAACGCCGCGATTGATCGCGTGTGCTATCTTTGCGGCGAAGTCAATCAGGGTTTTAATGAAAAGAGTTATTGGGTTTATTTTCAGCGGTCGGTTTTGGTTGAATATTTTGCTGATTGTCATCGTCGTTTTCCTTCTGATTCAAGCCACATTATTTTGGCTGAGATCGTATACCCGCCATGCCGAATCGGTCGAGGTGCCCAATCTCACTGGCTATACCATCGCCGCCCTGAACGACTTGCTCATCAACACCGATCTCACATTCGAAATCACGGACAGCATCTACAGCGAGGATTTTCCCCGGGGTGTGGTCATCATCCAGAATCCCCTTGCGGGAAAAAAGGTCAAGGAGGGTCGCACCATTTTCATTTCTGTAAACAGCACCCTTCCGGAAATGGTCCAAATGCCCGATCTCTACGGGAAATCACGTCGCATCGCCATACCCATACTCGAAATTTCAGGATTAAAAGCCGGAGGGATCACCTACAAACCCGATCCAAGCTGCACAGACTGCGTCATTGACCAACTCCACAACGGTGTTTCTATCAAGGCTGGAGACCGAATCAGGAAAGGACAGGAAGTGATGCTCGTGCTGGGACAGCAGTCCAGTGAAATGACGGAAGTGCCTTATCTGGTAGGGGGATCGTATGCCCTGGCTGTAGAAATGTTGATGGCAAATTCGCTCAACATAGGACAGGTATTGGCTTGTGAAGGCTGTTTTACGGCTACAGATACCACGAAGGCTTTTGTAATCAGGCAATTGCCAGGAGAGGGAAGCCGCGCCAGTCTGGGCTCCTTCATCGACGTTTATTTATCAACCGATTCTACCATGGTCAGCTCGTATGAGGCCGAACCAGACTCGTTATGAAATATATTATAATAAGTATCCTCATTTTTTTGACAGCAGACATCTTCGCGCAGGAAATGGTGGTGCCCGCCACTTACAACGTGGAGTTGCTGAATTCGAAAACCAGATCGTATGCAACAGGAACGATGAAATCTGATGTGCTGATTGAACTTCCATTTGTAGATGATTTCAGTCGCGATTACTTTCCAGGAAATGAAGAAGAGTATGCGCCGCTTTGGTTGAACAGGAATGCCACGCGCAATACCAGCTGGGCAGTGAATCCCCCCACGGTGGGCGTGGTGAGCCTCGATGGCGGTGATGAAACGGGTTATCCGTACCAATGGGCATTGGGAGCAGGTCCCGCAGATACCCTTACTTCATGCCCCATCAATCTCACCGGAACGGCGGCAGACAATATCGGAATCAGCTTCTACTTTCAACCCCACGGTCTCGCCGTCCAAACGCTGTCACCAACCACCGACTCGCTCATTCTCGAATTTTATGCACCCGATCTCGATCAGTGGTTCTGGGCCTGGTCTACCATCGATCTTTCAAACAGTCAGAATTTTACCTTTGTATATATCCCCATTACATCTTCCAATTTTTTGATGGAAGGTTTTCAGTTTCGCTTCCGGAACATTGCTGAGTTGCAGGGATCCCTCGATCCCTGGCATATCGACTATGTATGGGTGGATCGCAACGCTTTAAATTCCACGCCGGTGGTGGATGACGTAGCTTTTGCGCGTTCTGAGTTCACGCTTCTGCAAAATTATACGGTGATGCCGCTCACGCATTACGAAACCAACCCGGCAACGCACATGCGTCAGGATATCACGTTGAAGTTGCGCAATTTGAACACGGTAAACCGCACCCTGGAAGGAAATAAAGTCCGGGTTTTGCACGAAGGTGTGGAAGTAGCCAGTTTCCAGAATACCAATGACCCGCAAATACCGCAATTGTCGGTTCTTGACTACACCCAACCCATTGCCCAGGCTCCAAACAATCTGGTGCTTGATCCGGGTTTGGGCACTGATGACTTGATCTACGACATAGAAATTTCTCATGCGGTATCAGATTTTGGCTTCACAACCGGAAACGACACCTTGAAATTTCAGCAGCGCTTCGAAACGCATTACGCCTATGACGATGGAAGTGCCGAAGCGGGCTATGCCGTATTCGGGAACGGGCAGCGGGAGGCGTTGATGCGCTATACGAGTACCATCAATGATTCCATTTGGGCCCTGCAGATTTTCACCATGCCACGAAATTACGATTATGAAAATACGCCCATGACCATCCGCATCTATGCCGCTGGAGCAAACGGGCCGGGGGCTTTGATTGCAGAAAAGCTTACCACTGTGCAGTACGGTCAGGATTTTTATCAGCAGTCGATTATCTACACTTTTGACGACCCAGTGTTTGTGCCTGCGGGGCCGTTTTTCGTCGGTTATCGCGAATCCAACCAGGCAAATTCGCTCGTCATCGGTCTCGACCGCAATACCAATTCCAATCCCGGCCGACTTTTCTGGCGGGTGGGTAGCACCTGGAACGCCTCTTCTGTGCAAGGTAGTGTGATGATCAGACCCATGTTCGGCTCCAATCTGTTGGTGTCGGCACCAGTGAATGAATTTGGCGAAAGCCTCACCCTGTACCCCAATCCAGCTACCCGGGAGGTCTCAATAAGCTTCCGCGAAAATGTGCTACTCCAGGTGCGTATCTTTGATCTCGGTGGACGCCTGGTGCGCAGTGAACCGGTATTTCCGCAACAAAAAATCGAACTTTCAGAATTGGCAAAAGGCATGTATTTATTTCAGATTTCCGATCCTTCCGGAAATGTCGCCACCAAAAAACTCGTCGTAAACCGATAAAATGTCAGAAGCCGAAGATCCCGAAGAGGAAGAACAGGAATTATTTGAACATTACCGCATTCGTGCAGACAAGGGGCAGGAATTGCTTCGTATTGACAAGTTCCTGATCGACAGGATTCCAAATACGTCGCGCACCAAACTTCAACTGGCTGCGGGAAATGGAAATATCCGTGTAAATGATGAAGTCGTAAAGTCGAACTACCGCGTAAAACCGGGAGACGACATATCCATCGTGCTGCCTTATCCGCAACGCGAAATCGAATTGATTCCGCAGGATATTCCGATCGAAATTATCTACGAAGACGATACCCTGGTCATTGTCAACAAGCCCGCCGATATGGTGGTACACCCCGGTTATGGCAATTACAGCGGCACCTTGGTCAATGCGCTGATGTTTCACTTTGGCAAATTGCCAGAACTAAAAGATGGACTGCCTCATCGACCCGGGCTTGTGCACAGGTTGGACAAACTCACCACCGGGGTCATGGTCATCGCCAAAACCGATCAGGCGCTGACTCATTTGTCAAAACAGTTTTTCGAAAGAACCATTGACCGCCGCTACATCGCCATCGCCTGGGGCGATATCGACGCCGATAATACCATCACCGGAAACATTGGGCGCTCACTAAAAAACAGGAAAGTGATGGACATTTTCCCGGAAGGTGATTTTGGAAAACACGCCGTGACACATTACAAAGTGCTGGAACGCCTCAACTACATCACAGTGGTGGAATGCAAACTGGAGACGGGCCGCACCCATCAGATTCGCGCCCATTTCCAACACATTGGACATCCGCTTTTTAATGATCCCGAATACGGCGGTAATAAAATTCTCAAGGGCACCACTTTTTCAAAGTACAAACAGTTTGTAATGAACAACTTTGATCTTTTGCCCCGGCAAGCCCTCCATGCCCGCAAGCTCGAACTGACCCATCCGGTCACTGGCGAAAGAATGAATTTTGAATCGGCCATACCGGACGATATGCAGTCGGTACTCACCCGTTGGCGCGATTACCTGTCTACCAGGAAAGATGGTTGAGGAAAATGGATGTCAATTAGAGTCTTGTCATGCCGGGCTTTGTCATTCCGAGGCACGAGCAATCTGTCCATTCGATATAGAGATTCTTCGCTTCGCTCTGAATGACAAAAGGCCGGGCTTTGTCATTCCGAGGCACGAGCAATCTGTCCATTCGATATAGAGATTCTTCGCTTCGCTCTGAATGACAAAATGCCGGGCTTTTTCATTCCGAGGCACGTGAACTAAGCGCAGCGGTATCACGACCACAGGGAGTAAATCTGTCCATTCGATATAGAGATTCTTCGCTTCGCTCTAAATGACAAAAGGCCGGGCTTTGTCATTCCGAGGCACGGGCAATCTGTCCATTCGATATAGAGATTCTTCGCTTCGCTCTGAATGACAAAGCTCGACTCTCAATGGACTGTGTCAATCAACTTACATTATCAACCTTTTTGGTACAATGCAATCGAATCCTTTCTGATTATTTTTCCCGTTTCCGTGTACGAAAACTGCTTCAGATACAGGATTTTTCTGGGTTGCCAGAACGGTGAGTCAGACAAAACATTTTGTATTTCCGTCAGGCTGATATCCTCTTCGTGATCCGGTGCTTCCACAAAAAGACATACCTCCTCTCCCAATTTTGGATGGGCCAGACTACCGACAAAAAAAGGCGAGGTAATCAGGTGCGCCAGCCTTTTTTCCACCCTTTCGGGAATGACTTTAATGCCGCCGGAGTTGATGAGGTTGTCGGTGCGGCCCAGCCATATGAATGATTTCCCGCGAATTTCCACAAGGTCATTGGTGTACAGCCACCGCCGCGCAATGCCAGCCCATCGCACTTTCAGGCAACCCCGTTTGTCCACTTTGATTTCCACGTTTTTGAGTGGATGATATAACACGTCTATGGCATCATCACCCAGTTTTGAAATGGCAAAGTGTGACAGTGTTTCGGTCATCCCAAAACTGGCATAGGCCCGGATGCCAGCGCTGTTTAATTGTATGCGCATGGCCTCGCTCACCTGTCCGCCGCCGATGAGCACAGACCGAACTTTTTTCAACGCTTCGGGGGTATTTTCCAAACTTTGGGATACCTGAAAAGGTGTCAGGGGCACAAAATCAAATTGACCTGATTTCACAAGGGGCAAACCCGACGGCGAAGCGGATACCAGATTGTATTGACCAACGATGGCTCTCACCACCATCATTTTCCCAGCGATATAGCGCATCGGCAAAGCCAGCAAAGCCTGCGCAGTTTCATCCAGGTTGAAGTATTCATTTGTAGCCTCTGCGCTTTGAACCAGGGACTTTTTGGAAAATGTCAACTGTTTGGGAGTGCCGGTCGATCCTGATGTTTCTACCAACTGCCGACTGTTTTTGCCAAAAATTTCCTGCGCGAATTTGAGAATTTCGCGATCGAAATTTGACAGATGTCCATCGAATTCGCCACTGAGAATAGAATCTCTGGAATGGAAATTACCATTCAAACGCAAGCCGGGAAATTTGTCAAATGGATTCATTCAATCTTCGGATCATCCCATTCCTTTTCAGGAAAATAAAATAATTTCCCATTCACGATCTCCAGCGGACTATCGAAATTATTGGTGTAAAGCTGACCTGTGCCAAGGCCCTGCGGCAGGGGATTGTTCTTTGTGAAAGTATATTGTGCAATGGCGTTCAGGCCGATATTTGATTCCAGGGCCGAGGTGGCCCACCAGGTTGTTTTGTGCTTTTCAGCCAGCGTAATCCATTGATCACAGGGAGCAAATCCTCCAAGGAGACTCGGTTTGAGAATGATAGCCTGTGGGCGGATGGTGCTCATCAGGCTCTCCATTTGCGCATCATCTGTGATACCGATAAGTTCTTCGTCCAGGGCGATGGCCAAAGGACTGTTCGCGCAAAGCGCCGCCATGGCATCCCAGTTTCCTGCAGCGATTGGCTGCTCAATGGAATGCAAGTCAAATTCGGCAAGGCGCGACAATTTCTCAGGTGCGTCGGTTGGCGAAAATGCACCATTGGCATCCACACGGATGGTAATATCCGCTGCGCTGTAATCTTTTCTGATATGGCGAATGAGGTTGAGTTCGTCGGCAAAATCAACCGCTCCAATTTTCAGTTTGATGCAGTGAAATCCCGCGCGGAGTTTTTCGTCGATCTGTTGACGCATGGTTTCCGGTTTTCCCATCCAGACGAGTCCATTGATGTCGATGCCTGCTGACCCTTCGGTAAATGACGACGGAAAAAGCTGATGTTTTTTATCGGCATGCAGGTCAGCCATGGCCATCTCCCATCCGAAGGCAATCGAGGGCCAGTCGCGGAGATTGGGAATTTCTTCACCATGATTAAAAGCTTGCACCACTTCGTCGAGTTTTGATTCGTAATCCGGTCTGTCATCCACAGATAGTCCGGGAAGAAGCCCGCATTCCCCGATTCCGGATTTGCCCTCTTTTTCAAAGTGAAAAAACCAGGAAGGCTTTTCCCTCAAAACGCCTCTTGAAGTACCTCCGGGCACTTTGAGTTGAAGGATGTATTTGAACCATCGCGCTTTCATTGGTCTAGTAGATGAGTCCAAGACCCAGGGTGATGGAGAAAATCAAGGTAGCTAAGGCCAGTTTTTTTAATTCCCCATCGAGTTCCGATACCTGATTGGTAGTCCAAACGATGCGTACATTCTGATAGAGCAGTGGCACCGAAATCAAAAAGAGAAATTCATATACGGACCGGAATCGCAGGAGGGTGAAAGCCAAAGCACCCATGAGTGCCAGGGAAATTAAAATGGTATGATAGATTTTTGCCCTGCGTAAACCGATCAAAACCACGAGCGAACGTTTTCCTGAGGCGCTGTCGTTTTCAATGTCGCGCATATTGTTAATATTCAGCACGGCTGTGGCAAGTAAACCCACCGAAACCGCGGGCAGCATGGTCATACCCGAAATTTCTGATGTGTGGAGGTAATAGGTGCCCGATACTCCAACGATACCGAAAAATATAAACACGGCCAAATCTCCAAATCCTCTATAGCCATAAGGGTTTTTTCCAATGGTGTATTTAATAGCCGCCACGATCGCAGCCACACCCAGGAGAAAAAAGACGACCGTGGAATTGAGACCGATTTTTTTGGAACTTTCATACAGCAGCAAGATGCCCGCAACAAGTGCCAGCAAGGCGCATAATCCAATGGCCAACCGCATATGAGCAGCCGATATTTCTCCGGATTGCACACTGCGCGCAGGACCAGTTCGTTTCTCATTGTCGACTCCACTGACAGAATCCCCGTAATCATTGGCGAGATTGCTCAGTACCTGCAAAAAAAGTGTGGTGACAAGGGCCCCAATCAGAATTTTAAGACTGAAACTCCCCATGTCTGCGGCGAGCATACTTCCGAGAATCACACTGGAAAAGGAAAGTGGAAGGGTTCTTAGCCGAAAAGCTTTGAACCAGGCTTCGATTTTTACCATTGCTGCAAATTTCGGAAGAATAAGGGAACTGACAGTGGTCAAATGCAATTTTACGAAATTGAGTTAAAAGGAGTTTAATTGATCCGCTTGAATAGAAAATGAGTTGTTAATAATTGAAGGGTCAGGCCAGCGCGTGCTTTAAAGCTTTCACTTCAACTTTCCAGACATAATTTTTCGTAAATTCAAAGAGTGAAAAAAAGAAAGGAAAGAGGACTAGACTTTGAGGTTGACAAACTAGCAAACTCTGTTGAAAACGTAAAGTCGGGAGATATTTTTCCAACCGAAATTTCGTTACTTACGAAGACTGAACTCAAAGGTCTGACAGAGAAAAATGGTTGGTAATTTAATTGGGCGAATGAACTTAAGTCTCCGACAAGGGAAGTCTTTAAACTTACAATCACAAACAATCCAATTATCATTCAAGGAGTTACTAGTTTGGAAGTGAAGATCGACCATGTTTATATGCACTTAATTGAAAATGCGCCATTCAACATTGGAAAGAGCAAGACTTATCTGGGCGTTCCGGGAAATCTTGTAGCGTTTGCTTGCAAACTTTCATTTCAGCGTGGGGGAGAAGGTTATGTTTCTTTCCTTTCAAAGACAAAGTTGATTGAACATTATGAAAAAACTTTGGGAGCTGTGCACGTTGGTGGACAAAATATGGTTATTACAACGGATGCAGCGCTAAAATTGACAAACAAGTATTTTAAATAAAACAAGCATGGGATTGATAAAAGAACCACTTGACGTAGATTTTGTAGTTGACACACGACCGCTGACGAAAGCTGAAGAAAATGTTATCAGTGACTTCATTCGCGCCGACAAGGAAAAACGCAAACGAAGAGCACTTAAGGAAAAAGAAAATCCTAAGAAAAAAGCAAATCAACTCACAAGACAATAGACCCGAACAGCAAATAGCAGCACATACCCGCAAGAGGAGGTTTATGCGTTATTCAAGCATTATTTTTGGATAAGTATGAAATGATTGATTTCCGAAATCCAGCCAAATGTAATGCCGGGATATAGCGATCAAATATTAAGAATCCATTGTGTGAAACCCGTCACAGAATTTTTTCATCCAGTCACACGCCTGCCTTATATTTGGGTGGGATGGATAAACCAAAGAAATATCAGGGCCGGTCATTTGAATTTTATGAGGATGCCCGCGGATTTTATTATTTGCGCCTGAAAGAAGGTGAAGACCTTGTGGATGAAGACGTGGTGGAACTGCACGATTGGATCACCATGCAAGGATCCCGGGAGCGCAAACCGCTCCTGATCGAATTGGCTTTTGGGAGTACCATATCTCCTGGGGTTCAGGCTTTTTTTTCAGAAAATAACCAACGCTATTCCACGGCCGATGCCATCCTGATCAGCACTTTTGCGCACAAGTTGATGGCGACTTTCTATCTCCGGCATTATAAACCCGTAATTCCCACACGTGTTTTTCAGGATGTATTCGATGCGCTTGATTGGCTAGGTTCTCAAAATCAGTCCCAAAAACAGGCTTAGGCCAGCGATTCTGAATCTTTGTTTTCTCTGGATTTCTCCAAATGAGCGGAAATATGCTTGAAATATCCTTTTAGAATCGGCGCATTGCGTTTTTGCGGCGTTTTTACTTCAAGTATCGCACATCCATTCTGTCTAAAGAATTTGGGTAGCGCTGATGTCAATGTTTCCGCAGAATCGCACTGAAAACAGGGAATTCCAAAAGCCGCTCCAATTTTCTGAATATCGGCGTCATGATGGGCCTCAAAATATTTTTCCAATTCATCCACTTTGTCTGCCCCATCCACAATCCGGAAAATACCACCGCCCTGATTGTTGACCACAATGATTTTCAAATTTTGCGGAAGCTGATTGTTCCAGAGTGCGTTGCTGTCGTATACAAAAGCCAGATCGCCGGTGAGAATCACAGTATCTTGTTCCGGGTCTCCCAGAGCCCATCCGGCAGCCGTACTTGTGCACCCATCAATCCCGCTTGTGCCGCGGTTGGCGTGGTAGATCATATCAGGATGGCTGCCAAATAATTGCACATAGCGCACCGGTGAACTATTTGCCATGTGAAGATGGATGTGGCTTTTGAGTTCATTGAGCACGATGTCGTAAACCTGGAAATCGCTGTAGGCAATTTGCCCAATATAAGATTCGTGGGCTTTGGCGCAGACTTCCGCGTGATTTTGCCACAGGCTGGCATATCCTTCAGAAGGCGTTCCTGTCATTTTTCCCGAAAGGGCAGCCAGAAATGCAGCGGGCTCCATGGGGATTTCCAAAGTCAAACCCTGATAGGTATCAAGCCCTTTGTCGTGGGGGTGAATATGCCAGTGTGCTGCGGGCTGAAATCGCCTGAGCAACGCTTTTATTTTTTTGGATACCACAGCTCCACCCATGGTCAGAAGGATGTCGGGCATCATATCGGTCATCAGCGCCTCGTCCTTAACGGGCATTACCAGCCTGTCGATTGTGCTGATGATGCGGTGGCCGTGCACATTGCTCGTGGTTTCTGTGAGGATTACCACGTTTTCCCTTTCGGAAAAATGATTGAGAAGATCATTCAATTCCTTGGCGGGCAGCATTTGTCCGACGAGAATCATTGCTTTTTTTGTCTGGCTTAATGTGGCAGCAAGCTCTTCCATGGCACGCTCCGGAAGGCTGTGAATGGTGGGAATGCGTGTGTGAAACCGCGGGATTTCCAATTCCGCATAGGTATTCGTTTTGTACAAAGGTTCTGCCATGGGCACGTTGATGTGCACGGGTCCGGGGTTTTCGGTGAGAGCGGTATTGAACACTTCACTCAGTTTTCTTCTGTTGTACCACATATCGTCAGTGGTTTCAGGATCAGAGATGAGCGAAAACTGGTTGCGGATAAAATTGTCATACAAATGCTCCTGTCGGATCGTTTGACCATTGCCCTGATCAGTCCACGATAGCGGGCGATCTGCGGTGATGGCGATGACTGGAACTTTGAGGTAAAATGCCTCCACCAATGCCGGGGCAAAATTAATGCTCGCTGAGCCGCTTGTGCAAATGAGGATCACCGGTTTGCCGGTCGAAAGTGCCAGCCCCAGTGCATAAAAACCAGCCGCGCGTTCGTCGGGAATGCTGCAACAGTTAAAAAGTCCGGATCGATTGAAAGAAATGGTGAGCGGCGCATTTCGCGATCCGGGACAAATAATGACATGTTTTACACCAAAATGTTTGGCAGCCATCACGAGGGTGTGTATGCCTTTTTGGTCGCTCAGGGTGATGTTTTTGGGATTAGTCATTCAGGTATTGAAGGATTGTCGTTGCTTTTTGTTCGGTTTCTTCCCATTCGGATGGCAAATCTGAGGCGACAGTGATGCCTCCGCCAAGGTATAATGCCAAATCAGATTTACCTATTTGCATGCAGCGCAAATTTACATAAAGACTTACCCTTTCCGGCAGGTTTACGATGCCGAGGTAACCCGTGTACAAGCCGCGGTGGTGCAATTCCGTGCGGTTGATAAAGTCGGCTGCTTCTTTTGCCGGAAGGCCCGCCACAGCCGGAGTGGGGTGTAGATGGCTAACCAACGTTTTGAAAAATCCTTGGGTGGCAGGACCGTCAAAATGGAAAGTGGATTTGAGGTGGTTCACATTTCCCGCCTGCACAGTGTCTGGTATGGATTCCTTGAACTTAGAGATTCCGCTGGCGATTATTGCCTCCCGGATGTGCGCAGAAACATATTCCTGTTCGATTTTTTCTTTTTTGGTCCAATTTACGTTGGCGCTCGTGGGTAGGGTGCCCGCGAGGCTGACTGTTTGCCAGCCCGTTTCGGTTTTTTCAACCAAAATCTCTGGTGAAGCGCCCATCCACATTCCGGTGGCGGGATGAGAAAGCAGGTAAACCAGGGCCCGTGGGTAAGCTTTTTCCAGTTTCTTGAAAAAGTCAAAGGCGTTGAAATCAACAGGTTTTGGGATGCGTTTGATGCGTGAGAGGACCGCTTTTTTCAGAGAGCCATTCTCAAAAGTCTTTTTACAAGCTTGAAATTGTTTCTTGTATTCGTCAAAAGTGGTGTGTGCCGGCAATTCGGATTGTCCGTTTTCCTGAGTAGAGATGTTGAGCCTTCCGGCAAAAGAATTCTCCGATACGGAATACATTTTTACGGAACCTGATTCTCCCCAAGGCTGAATGACGAAATAGGGTCCTTCAATTTCTGGCTCATCTCTTTCGGCAAAAACCTCCCATTCTGTTTTTCCAGGAAACCGGCAAACACAGAAGGGCGCGCCAGTGGTCAACGCTTCTGAAATGTAATTGGATAAAGTATCCGATTGGGTATGTAGCTTTTCGTTGATCAAGCGGGGTCGATGATCATATTGGTAAGTCGGCAGGCCGATAAAAGATTGGCCTCTTCATCATAAATTTTGATTTCCCACACGTGGGTGCGACGACCTTTGTGCAGCAACAGACCCCGTGCTTTCACCGTTCCAGACCGAACACTGCGCAGGTGATTTGCGTTGATTTCGATGCCCACCACCTGAGATTTGGGGTTTTCCAGATGAAGAAAACTGCCGCAACTGCCCAAAGACTCAGCCAGGGCAGCATTGGCACCACCGTGTAAAAGTCCGGCAGGCTGGTGAACAGATGAATTGACGGGCATGGTCGCTTCAACAAAATCATCGCCGAAATCTGTAAAGATGATACCCAGTGTTTCCATCATGGTATTCTTTGTTATTTCGTTAGCTTTCTGAAGGATTGTAGATTTGTCCATGAATAATGTAATTGCACGCAAAGTTATGCCTTGCTTTAAAACAACAGTGTCGGGCGATGGTTTAAGAAATATCATTGGATGAATGACAGAAATTAAACATAGAAAAAAAAGAATCCTGCTCGTGGAAGACGAGGAAAATCTCAAGGACGTAATCCGGCTCAACCTCGAGATGGAAGGTTACGACGTGACGGTGGCTGTGGATGGGGAACAGGCTTTGGCGCAGGCGCGCAGCGCGCGTTTTGATTTGTGCATCCTCGATATTATGTTGCCAAAGATCGATGGTTTTACCGTGTGTCGCACTTTACGGATTGACAACAACCGGTTGCCGATTCTTTTTTTGAGCGCCAAGTCCACCAGTGCCGATCGGGTGGAAGGCTTGAAAATTGGGGGCGACGATTACCTTACGAAACCATTCAATCTGGAAGAACTGCTGCTGCGTGTCTCTATTCTCTTGCGCCGAAGCGACATTCCCCGCGCTGACAAGACAGAAGTGGAAACCTATCGATTCGGGCCGAATCAAATCAATTTTAATACTTTTCAAATCGTAGGATTTGACGGAGCCACCAAAGAAATCACGAAACGTGAAATCAACCTGCTCAAATTTTTGATTGAGAACCAAGGTCGTGTCGTGTCGCGGGAAGAAATTCTCGAAACAGTGTGGGGTTATGATGTCTATCCGTCCACCCGAACGATTGACAATTACATTCTCGCTTTTAGAAAATACTTCGAGCCGAACAGCCGTGAACCTATGTATTTCTACTCCATCAGGGGCGTGGGATATAAATTTTCAAATATTTCCACCTGATTGGCAACCCTGGAAAATGCGTTCGTCTTTTGGTTGTAGTATCCAAGCTATAAAATGGTTTCAAAATTTTCCTTGCAGGTTTTAAAGCGCTCCTCGGAGCGCTTTTTTTTTGACCTCTTCGCTCCGGGCTAAGTGTTATTCACTCAAGTTTCGCACATCATTTATACTTGTAAACCTGGTCACTTCCCACGCCCATGGCGTGGCAGAGAGTGATTTTCAACCATAGAAGATGCCACCGCAGCGCAGCGAGGTGAGCAGATTCTCAGGTTGAAAATTTTATCGAGAAGCGGTGGAGATTTACTTTCTCGGAAGGGTCTCGATAAAATTTTTGAATCCGCTGCTCTCCTTCAAAAATCACTCGACCTGACCATTGTGCTATACTTTACTCAATGCCCAATTATATCTACTCGAGCTCACCCTTTGCACACATGCGAAACTTAAGTTATTCAGACAACTATAGATTTCATTCTGCGTCTACAAATCGCAGTCTCCAATCTGCAGTTTGGTTAATAATTTTCCCTTGCAGGAATTAAAGCGCTCTTCGGAGCGCTTTTTTAGTTGAATCCAGGTTTCTCTTTCGGAATTTGACATGAAAAATTATCCGCGTGAATTTTTTTAGGAATAAAATATCTGATTTACAGCGTTTAATGATTTAAACTAGGAATTTTGTGTTTAAAATACACCACCCCATCACGAACAGATGGCAACCCTTGAAAAAGCTTCCGTCTTTTGGTTGTAGTATCCAAGCTACAATGGTTTCAAATTATCCTTGCAGGTTTTAAAGCGCTCCACGGAGCGCTTTTTTTATGGATGAAATTCTCCGATTGCAGTTTGTATGTCATTAAAAATAGATCGGTGATTTCTATTCAAACACGGGATATTTAAATGCCTCATCAGCCACGATATCCACAGATTTGTCAAGCATGGCATTCAGGATTTCGACCAGCACCGCTTCAAATTCCCGTTCATCTTCATCGGTTTGGATGCCTCTCTTTAATCTCAGATTGCGGTTGGCAGGCGCAGGAAGTGAAATGATTTGCGCGTCAACCGTTTCTTTGTTAAATTTTGATCGGATCTGCCAATTGTACAAAAGCAGCTGAAAGGCTTTCGGATGTTTGGAAAAACATTCCACCGACCATTCTTTGAGACTGAGATCCGAGGATTTCACATTTCCGGTTTTGAAATCGACGATGCCCAATTGACCATCGCGGCGTTCGACACTGTCAGCCGAACCTGTAAAAACGGCCTCAATGGACTCGCCGTCAATTTCGAACCGCAATACCCGATCCAGTTTCATCTCAGAATCCAGGTACGTCAATTTTTGACCTGCGGCAATGAGGGCTTTTTCTGATTTCAGGTAGTTGCGCAACATCTCCCCAGCCATCTCATAATGTATGCGGTTCAGACCATACGTATGGTTGCGCGATTTTTCATTCATTGAAAATTGCCTGGAAAGCTCCTCACCAGCCACCTTGAGCATTTGATCGAAGTCTTCTGTGGCAATCTCTTTATTCAAATAAGGCAAGTGCAGTGCTTCCACGGTGTCATGAAACAATGTGCCGAAAGTCGAGCTGTCAAGATCAGTTCCTTCATCGGGCTCTTTCAATCGCAATACATAACCATAGTACCATTCCAGCGGCGAGTCCAGATTCCTGTTGATCGATGAGGCCGACAGTCGGTTGCGGATACTCCGTTTGATGTTGTCCAGTACTTCAGGCGTTTTTTTGATTTCCAAAACCGTTTCAGGTGCCGGGATGGCAGGTTGTGAAAGGGTTATTCTTTTCAGATTCACTTGTGCGTTGGCACGTGATAGTTCATGGCTTAGCTGAAGCAGATACCGGCTCGCCTCTCCACCTTTTTGATCGTCTGTATCGGTATGGTAGACGAGGGTCGCAGCATCTGCATGCTGCAGAAGACGGTAAAAATGGTAGGCATATACAGCCTCTTTTTCTTTTTTTCCGGGCAACCGGTGGTAGCCGCGAATTTCAAAAGGAATGAAGCTGTCGATTTTCGCTTTTCGCGGAAGCACATCCTCGTTGGCCGAACAAACCACGACATTTTTAAAACCGACGGCTCTTGTTTCCAGCAGCCCCATGATTTGCAAACCTTTCAATGGTTCTCCCATCAGGGCAAGACTGCCGGCGGCCAGGGCGCGCTGCAAAATACCCGTTAAAACCGAAGGCCGTAAATCGCGAAATTGCGGGAAGGCACGTGTTTTTGCCAATAAGCGCGACACCAGCACCACCGATTCACTGATGAGTCTTATTTCCAC
>Ga0105044_10002822_pt1 | contig 23823 bp, 18 predicted proteins | sample MAT01_FD_78092 | JGI IMG/M metagenome (GOLD analysis project Ga0105044, IMG submission 78092) | Freshwater microbial communities from Lake Fryxell liftoff mats and glacier meltwater in Antarctica - MAT-01 | ecosystem: Environmental > Aquatic > Freshwater > Ice > Liftoff microbial mat | place...
CTCAGCAGGGCGTGGGCGAAGTCCCCAATCTTTCCCTCGCGGAGGAACGCAGCCCCGGCCTTCGCTTCCGCGATCGTCGGCGGCCGGGCGAACGCGAGGCGGTACGCGCGATCGACCTGCTTCGCCGGTGTCGCCTCGCTCTCGATGCGTTTCGCGAAGCCGGCGGCGCACTCCCGCACCTGAGGGTTGTTCATGAACAGCAACGCCTGGGGGGCCACCACTGTGACGGGCCTGACACCGGCGCTCGTCAGTGTGTCCGGCCAGTCGAAGACCTGAAGCACGGGGATCATCTGGCTTCGCTTCACGGTGAAGTAAAGGCTGCGGCGGCTCATCTTCGCGTCGAGCGTGCCGGGGCCATACATCGTCAGGTCAAGCTTGCCGCCGACGGCGAGGAGCGAATCGCGGATCGCCTCCGCTTCCAGCCGGCGCCGCGGTCGGGCGTGCCAGAGGCGGTTGTCCGGGTCGAGCGTTTTGCCGCTGGCGCTCATCGTGCCGGAAAGCTGGTACGCCCGGCTCATCACCATCTGCTTGTGGACTCGCTTCAGCGTCCAGCCGTGCTCGACGAGATCCTTCGCGAGCCATTCGAGCAGGTCCGGGTGCGTCGGCGTTTCGCCCTGGAAACCGAAGTCATTGACGGTGGCGACGATCCCCCGGCCGAAGTGGTGATGCCAGAGGCGATTGACGATCACCCGGGCTGCGAGGGCGCCGGCACCGTCGTTCACGTCCGTGATCCACTTCGCCAGGCTCGCCCGGCGGAAGGAGGTCCTCGCCTCCTTCGGCGGCTCCGTGGTCCAGTGCTTTTCACCTTCCGCGTGGCGAGAGAGCACCTGGAGAAAACCAGGGTCCGCAGGCGAAACCTTCTGGGCTGGGTCACCGCGGTTGAGGATGTGCGTCACAGGATAGAAATCGGGGATGCTGCCAAGGGCCTTGTGCATCTGCACCGGCGCCAGGCCCTCCGTGCACACCAGCATTCGCGAGGCGGCGGTTGGGGCGTTCTTCTCGCCCTTCTTCGCGGGCTTCACCTCCACGGGGCCGTTGTCCCAGTCCACCTCGCTTCGCAGCGTGGTGGTGAACGCGGACAGCAGGCGGTAATAGTCGCGAGTCGGGATCGGGTCGTACTTGTGGTCGTGGCAGCGAGCGCAGCCGACGGTGAGGGCCAGGAACGTGTGCCCGGTCGTCGCGAGCATGTCGTCCATCGCGTCATAGCGGATGCGTTCCGCCTCGCTCGTCGTGATCTGTGTGGGAAAGACGCCCGCCGCGAGGAAACCGGTGGCGGCGAACGCGAGTTGCTCCTTCGGAGCGAGTTCGTCCCCCGCGATCTGCCACCGAGTGAACTGATCGAAAGGCATGTCCTCGTTGAACGCCTTGATGAGGAAGTCCCGGTAGTGATACGCCGTCGGCCTCAGGTAGTCGTGCTCGAAGCCGGAACTCTCGGCATAGCGAGCCGGGTCCATCCAGTGGCGAGCCCAGCGTTCCCCGAACTGCGGCGACGCCAGCAGGCGGTCCACCACTGCTTCGTAAGCGTTCGGCGACCGATCCGCCACGAACGCTTCCACCTCCGCAGACGTGGGCGGCAGGCCGATCAGGTCGAATGTCACCCGGCGAATCAGCGTTCGGCGATCCGCCTCCGCGGCGGGCGTGATCTTCTTGCCTTCCAGTCGCGACAGCACGAGCCGGTCGATCGCATGGCGACTCCAGGCCTCGTCCTTCACCGTGGGCACCGGTGTTGCCTGAAGCGGCCGATAGGCCCAGTACTCGCGATCCCTGGCCGTCACGGCGAGCGGTTTCTTCGCGGTGGCCTGCGTTCCTTCGATCAACGGCTTGTCGTACGCAGCCCCAAGGTCGATCCACTTGGCCAGCATCTCGACGTCCGCCTTCGAGGCTGCCTTCTTTGGCGGCATGTGCGGTTCATCCTCACGAGCGACAAAGCGGACGAGGTCGCTTTCCTTGCCCTTGCCAGGCACGACCGCGAGGCCGCGATCGCCGCCCTTGAGCATCGTTTCACGAGTGGCGAGGCTGAAGCCGGACTTCGTCTTGCCGCCGCCGTGGCAGTCGAGGCATTCCGAGATGAGGAAGGGGCGGACCTTCTTCTGGAACAGGTCGCGGCTCTCCGCCATCTTCGCAGCGTGGTCTGCCGGAACGGGCTCCGCGGCCGGGCTGAACGAGATCACGAGAACGAGGATCGCAACGCTGATACGCGGGGGAGACATCATGAGCAGCAAATTCCGACAGGGCAGGGAGGCAGGCACGAACCCTATTGTCGCGGACGGAAGGGAATCGAGCAAGACTTCACGAGGCATTCTGTTGCGGGAGCCACGGGCGGAAATGTGACACTGACTTGATGAGACTGATTCGCAATAGCCCGATTTTGAAGAGTTTCCCGGGTGTGTGCTTGCAGAGTTGCGCTCGGGGCATTACTGTTTGGCTGTTCCACCCCACTGCGCCGCCGACAGGCATCTCCCGGTTGGTAAGCCGGTTTATCGTGTTTTGTCTCGTCGAGGCACAGGTCTCATTCCATCAGGCTCTCGTGCGGGCCTAGGAGAAATCGATGCGGAAGTTTGCGTTCATGTTCGTGCTGGCTGCCGCCGCGGCTGGCGTGACCCAGGTCGAAGCGACCAACCGAGCCAAGTCCATCAAGGAAGTCATGGCCGAAGCCCACAAGGGCAACCCGGCTCTGTGCGCCAAGGCCTCCAAGGGTATGGCCTCGAAGGGCGATGTGGAAACCCTCGTGGTGCTTTACACCGACCTGGCCGCCGGCAAGCCCAACAAGGGCGATGCGGACGCCTGGAAGAAGGCCTGCGATACCCTCCTCACCGCTACCAAGGGCCTGCTGAAGGATCCTTCGGACAAGGGCGCCGTCAAGGCCTACGCCGCCGCCGTCAACTGCGCCGGCTGCCACAAGTCGTTCAAGTAAGTCGTTGGCTTCGGCTAGCGGCGTCACGGGTTCCACGCGGAACTCGTGACGCCTCAAGACTCGCGGTCTGGATTGACGGGGCACCGGTCCGTGTTCGCTTACGACCGTGGGGGCTTCGGGGGCGTCGACAGAGAGATGACGAGCTTATTCCAGCGAGATTGCCGCTCGTCCTGAAGCAGCTGGATTCGTGCGACGGCGACGGACTTCATCTCGGCGGGAGAAATATGCCCGTTGCCGGGCCACATCTCATGAACCTGGGGAATGCTGGGCAGCGTCTTCGAGCCGCCGGCGGCCAGGCCGAGAGCTTGCACCATCGTCAGGTGAGCCACTTCGGATTGCAGCCTGGCCAGTTCCGCGTTCAATTCCTGGATTCGCAGCAACTCTTCCTGCATCAACGTCATCTGGTCTCGATGAAGTTGGCCGAACATCTGGGCCATGAGCATCATGGACTGTTGGAACTGATCAAACATCTGGTTGTGGACGTCGCCGAGCTGCTTGAGCATCGGCAGGAGAATCGCCGCTGGCGCCCCGTCGGGGGGTGTCTCTATTGGTGCAGCCGCGGCGTGCGGCTTCGAGTCCGTTCGCGGCAGCTCGAAAGACGGAACCGTCGGCGCCTTGGCGATGGACCGTTGCGAAGGGCGTGAGACCGCCTTCGATTCGCCGGGCGGCGGTGTCATCGTGCCGGAAAGCGAGATCGCTGCCGAGATCGGCCCGGCGGCGGAGTTGGGCGAATTGCGATCTGCGAGGGCCTGCTTCAAGCTCTCGAATGCGTCCGCCATGATATGGGAGCTGGGCAGGCCGCTGGAATCCTGTATGGGCTGCACGCCCAGTGGCACTTCGTCTTCCGGCAGCAGGTTCGCGAGTTTCGGGTTGCCCTCGCCCATCGTGGCGGCACTTGCCAAAAGCGACGTGGCGGAGAGCAAGCCGGCCACCGAGCCCCCGCGTGCTTGTGGCGTGACCGCGGGCACGGCGAGGCCGTTCGTGCCAGGGGTCGTGCCCTTGATCCGGGTTTCGCGAGGCGGGGTCCGAGTCTGCTTCTGCGGCATCGTGGGCGTCACACTCAGCGGCGAGGGCCGGGAAATGGCCGGCGTCGGCCCCAGCGAGGTGTAAATGCAGGCGATCAAGAAGCGGCCGACCCATAATTCCGACGCGTTCTTCAGAGCCGCCACCCGCATCCGTTCGCCGTCGACGACCACGCCGCGACCCGAAAGATCGACGACCCACAGCCCGGTGGTCGTGAGCACCAGGCCGCAGTGATACAGCGCAATGTCGTCCGCGTTCAGGTGGATCTTGCAGTCTGGCGAGCGTCCCACGAGCGTGATCATCCGGTTCACCGGCCAGCGATCCCGCGGCCGACGGCCGTTGCGGAACTCCAGCCCCACCGCCGGATGAGGCCAGTGCACATCCTGATCGGCACGCAGCGGATTGAAGCCCACCGGCCAGGTTGCCGCATGGGTCGAAGCGGGGGAACGCAGCAGCAGCTGGAACGGGCCCACGCCGACCGGCACGCCGACATCAAGCCAACCGTTGTGCCTGGGGCCGGTCGGCCAGACCAGGCCGTTACGGCTGCCGAGATCGACAAGAAAGGTTCGCCCGCCAATCACCTGCATCCAGGCATGGCGAAGGTTAACGTCCGGATCGGTCAGCGTCACGTCGCAGGCGTCGTCCCGGCCGATCAGCGTGAATGGCTGGTGAACAGTCCCTTCCGCCAACACGCCGCCGTTCGACTCGACGCGCAGATTCAGCGGCGCGGTGGCACCGCAATCCTCGGCGAAACGACTGATCAACGGGTCATTCACAACGAACGGCCCCACCGACAGGTAGAGAGCATCGCAGGGAGGACAATCGGAACGTCCCTCCTACCACGGACGAAACTATGGTCACACACGAGCTACCATAGTTCAATAATTGATTCGGGGCGAATCCTTCCCGGCAGGAAATCAGGTTCGAGCCGGGCCCTTTACTGCATTCTAATCGTCCACCGGCCGTAAACGACCGTGCAATCCTTTGAACCGGAACTCCGGGTGTCGCCCCTTGTAACGGTGACAATCTCTTCCCATATGCTATCGTGGGAGAACGTGAAGGTGTGCGTTTTTCCGTCCGCTCTTCCGCGAGGATTCTCCGTGAGTGCCGTACCTGCTTCACAAACGATTCGCACTCCAAGCTGGATTGCCGCAGCGGTCGGGTTGCTCGTCGCGGTCGGCTTCCTGTATTCCCCGCTGCTCCTTTACTGCGTCAAGCAGTGGTGGTCCACGCCCGAATACTCGCACGGCTTCCTGGTGCCGGCCTTCGCGGGCTACCTCGCCTGGCATTTCCGCAAAAAGGCTCCGAAGGTTCTCCCCTGGCCGGAACCCTGGGGCCTGGCCTTCATTCTTCTGGGGGCGGGTCTTTTCGTCGTCGCGGGGCTCACGAACTGGGCTCAAGAATGGGTCAAGGGTTTTTCGCTCGTCGTGATCCTGAGCGGGGCAGCCCTGCTGCTGGGCGGTTGGCGCAGCCTTCGCTGGCTGTGGCCGAGCCTCGCGTTTCTGCTCTTCATGTTCCCACTGCCTTACATCGTCGAACACTGGCTGGGCTGGCAGCTGCAAAAGATCGCGACCCTTGCCAGCACCTTCATCCTGCAAACCGTCGGCTACCCTGCGTACGCGGAAGGCAACGTCATCCGCCTGCACGAGCATCGACTCGAAGTCGCCAACGCCTGTAGCGGCCTGAGCATGCTGTTGACGTTCCTCGCCCTTGCGGTCGGCATGGCGATCCTCATCAAGCGGCCCTGGCTTGATCGCGGCATCGTGCTGGCCTCCGCGATCCCCATCGCGGTGATCTCGAACATCATTCGCATCGTCTGCACCGGGATCCTTTACGACGTCGGCGGCGAGAAACTGGGCGAAGCCGTCTTCCACGACTTCGCCGGCTGGCTCATGATGCCCTTCGCGCTGGGGCTGATGTGGCTGGAATTGAAGCTGATCGACTGGCTCTTCGTCGCCGACCTGGCCAAGGCGAGCCGCGAGGAGGTCATCAAGGACAAGACGGAGAATCCTGCCTTTCTGTTCATGCTCAACAACCCCGTCCTCAATCCGGACGGCAGCAAGAAACAGAAGCCATCCTGAGCGCATGGCGAACCCGAAGCGTCAGCGCCGGGGTGGCCCCCACAATCACCTGGCGAACCAACAGGCGAACCCGAAGCGTCAGCGCCGGGGTGGCCCCCACAATCACCAATGTCGCCCGCGCAACCATCTCACATCAGCAACCGTGCAAGGTTGAAGTATGCCAGGAGAGTGATCACATCCGCGAAGGTGAGTGCGATCGGCCCGGCGGCGACCTGGGGGTCGCGGTGAAGCAGGCGGAGGATGTACGGCACCGAAAGCCCCGCGACCGCCGCCGCCGTGACACCGATGGCGATGCCGCCCAGCACGATCATCGCGAGCAGGAACATGTCCTTCCACAACAATGCGATCAGGGCAACGATCAACCCGGTCGTCGCACCGAGCAACAAGCCAGTCAACGCCTCGGATCGGCAGCGCCGCAAGAGATCCTTCCAGGTCGCCTTCTGCCCGCGGAACGTGTCCAGCGTCAACGTCACCGACTGAATCGCGACGCTCTCCGCCAGGGCCAGCACCATCGGGATGAACAGCGTGAGGGCCAGGAGGTCACGCAGTTCGTGTTCGTAGAAGCCGGTGAGCACGGCCATGAGCGTGCCCCCGGCGACGTTGCAAAGCAGCCAGGGGAATCGCCCACGAAACGCCCGCAGGGGCCGCCCTTGCTGTTGCGTCGTCAGGCGCACGCCGATGATCTGAAAGACCTCGTCCTTCAGGGCCGGCGAGTTCTCGCCGTTGTCGGACTCGGCAAGCTCGGCCGCATAGAGTTCGATATCCACCACGCCGATCACACGGCGAGCGTTGTCGACCACCGGGAACGCCAGGAACTTGTGGAACGTGAAGAACTCACAGGCTTCGAGCACGGTGGCGTCCGCGGGGATGCAGACGACCTGTCGAATCATGACGGTCGAGATCACGGAGTCCGCGGGGCTGAGCAGCAGTCGTCGGGTGGGCACGACGCCCACGAGCTGCATGTCCTCGTCGACGACATAGAAGTAAATGAATCGCCCCGGCGGCGGGTTCTTCCGCATGTGGTCGAGCGATTCCGCCACGGTCCAGTGCGGATCAAGGGTGGGGAAGTCTTTGCGAACGTGTGCCGAGATCGACTCGTTCAGTTGCGTTTCGCTGAGGGAAAACATCGACATAAGCACCACCATGCAAGTCCCACGGGACTTCGCATTGTAGCCACGTCGCTCACGAACGACCTCGACCGAAGGCCGCGTTTTGAGCGAATTCTGTCCGATTGTCCTTCGCGAAAGTCCCCGAGGAGAAGATTTCCACCGACATTGGCAAGGGCAGGCTGTTTGGGATAAGATCGGAGGCCACTATCAGGATTGAAATGAGGGGACTTGACCGTGGCAAAGAAAGCGGACCTGGAATCGTCGCACGGGAGTCGGGAACGGATGTGCCATGAAGCTGATGCCTTGGAATCTGCGTGGGAACTTCGCAAGGCTTTGGAACGTGCGGAGGCTGCGATTCCTTTTTTTTCCGATTCGATCGCTTACCAGCGGCGTTTCCTGAAGATCGAACCAAGATTGCCGGATGTGGGACGCATCCTTCGCTTGGCGCCACCACTCTTTGCTCATCGTACATTAGCGGCACTCCAAACTTACTGCGATTGCCGAAAGAAGCTGGAGCGCGAAACCATTCCTGAGCTCGCGGACCGAATCGAACAAGCTCGACGCGAACTCTCTCATGCAGTTGGTCTGTGGGCTAGGCTCTTCGACAACTCTCCTTCAACGATGAGTGATACCCTTATAGATCACACTGCCCGCTCACTTTGCGAGATTTGGAGAGCGATGGGCGTGATTCAATATCAAACTGAAGCGGCATCGAATTCCGAAGTCGGTGCGAGAATTGTCCCCACAACGCAGCTCCGCCGTAATGTGCGTGCCAAGTGCTCTGGGTGCGGCAAACGTGGCCAAGCCCCGACGGAAAAGTTTCTCGAACCGCGAACCTGCCCATCCTGCAAACAACGCGGCTGGTTCGTGATCTATCATCGTGGAATCTGAGAAGAGGTTCATCATGGTCGCCCTGGCAATGTTTCTCGCGTTCATCTTCTTTGCCGGTGGTTGTGCCGTTACTTATGCGATCATGGAAACGCCATGTCGCAAGGCCCGTCAAAAACTGCTGCACCTACAGGCTGAGGAGGTCGAACTCGAAAACGAACGAGCAAAGCAACAAGCCATTGCTGCATCCTTCGATAGGCGAGAAAGCCAATTGGCTGCTCAGATCATCGAGTATCAACAGCGTGTAAACAGCCTAGCGGTTCAGACTGGAGCTTTTGAGCGGCGTGTCATCACTTGGGAGGATCTGAGCGCGGAAAACCAGATACTCAAGACAGATTTGAAGAACATTGATCTTCAAGTTTCGCGTAGTGATTATGTCCAGCATGTCACTCACCAGGAGCTCGTGACCGTGCGGGGACAACGCGATCGTCTCGGACGGACATTCTTTGAGGAAGTGTGCGCCACGGCCAAGAGAAGTGTGACACCTGGAAGTTATATCAGCCTTAAGAAGCGTTTGCAATTCGTGGTAGCCCAGCTGCAAATCGAAGGCGTCGTGCTTTCGCCTCCCAAAATTGATAAGGCCATTACGACGTTGTACCAGCAATACGAGAAGTCTGTGAGAGCCCTCGTGGAACGCGAGGAACAGTCACGACTGCGGGAAGAGATGCGTGAGAATCTTCGCGCCGAGCGAGAGCAGAAGGAAGCCCAGCAAGCCTTCGAGCGGGCAGAACAGGAACGGCTAGCTCTTGAGCGAGCGTTGCAGAGAGCGATTGAAGAAGCGGCCGCCCGAGCCGAGAAAACTTTGGGTGAGGTGGCTGAGAAGCATTCCGAGGAAGTTGATCGCTTGAAGGCCCTTTTGACCGAAGCCGAAGCGAAATCCAAGCGTGCCCTTTCGATGGCTCAGCAAACCAAGAAAGGCGTCGTATACGTGATCTCCAACCTGGGGTCGTTCGGAGAGAATGTGTACAAGATCGGCATGACGCGCCGACTGAATGCCCAGGATCGAATCGACGAACTTGGAGATGCTTCTGTGCCTTTCTCGTTTGATGTCCACATGACAATCCCCTGCGAGGATGCTCCCAAGATGGAATCAACACTTCATCGCGCATTCCACACGAAGCGAGTCAACAAAGTGAACCCTCGCAAAGAGTTTTTCCGAGTCTCTCTGGAGGAGATCGCCGAGGCTGTCAGAGAAAACTATGGTGAAGTCGAATACGAGGTTGACATGGAGGCCCTGGAATATCGACAAAGCCTGGAAATGACCGAGGAAGATCTTGCTGAAGTCGAGGAGGCATTTACTGAAGCCGAAGCAGGCGATGAGAACGAAACTGACGAAGATGGCACGGGGCTCATCAATCAAACGGTGAGCCACAATCATGAAGAAGGATAAGTTCTCTCTCTGGGGTGAGCCACGCGATTCGATTCGCTTTCGGCCTAGAATATGGTTCTCTCCGGAGAAGCTCATGCCGATCGATGAAACGCCTGCTGTTGATGGTGCGCCTGGCGCGACGCTGTTCGTCCCCGATCTTCCCGTCATGCAGTATGGCGGCGAATCGATTCGCGATGGGCTCACGATCCCCGGGTACGACATCCTTGCAAAGCTTGGCGAAGGCGGCATGGGCATCGTCTACCATGCCCGCGATCTGAAGAATCAACGCGATGTGGCCGTGAAGGTGACGCCGCATGCCACGGCCACGGGCTCGCGCGAGATGGTCCGCTTTCTCGCAGAAGTCGAGATGATCGCGGAGATCCGCCATCCGCATGTGGTTCGAGTTCTCGCGTTCGGCGATCAGGCCGGCCGACCGTTCCTCGTCATGGAATATCTCGAGGGCGGCACTCTCGCGGATCGCCTGGATCATGGCCCGCTCGAACCCCTCGCTGCGGCAAAGCTCCTCAGCGAGATCGCTCGTGCCGTCCACGCGGCGCACACTTCCGGGATCGTCCATCGAGACCTCAAGCCGCGGAATATCCTTTTCGACGGCAACGATCAGCCCCGGGTCACGGACTTCGGCATCGCCAAGCGATCCACCTCGGACCTCACCGCCACGCAAGAGGTGATGGGCACGCCGGCCTACATGGCGCCGGAACAGGCCAAGGGAGGAACAAAGTTCGTCGGCCCAGCCGCGGATGTCTGGGCGCTCGGTGCCATTCTTTATGAGTGCATCACGGGCGAACGCCCCTTCAATGGTGCGGGGATTAACTCCGTTCTCTATCGCGTGGTTCACGACGAACCTGTGCCCCCCTGTTCGGTTCGTGAGAGCATCCCGCGTGATCTTGAGAGAGTCTGCCTGAAGTGCCTGCAAAAGGAGCCGAACGATCGTTATTCCACCGCGGAAGCCCTGGCCGCGGACCTGACAAACTTCGCGGAAGGTCGGCCCGTGGGCGTGCGGCCGCCGGGCCCCGCGGAACGGCTCCTGCGCTGGGCTCGCAACGACCCGAGCCGGGCGACGGCGTACGCGCTCACGGCCCTTGTCATCGGCCTCATCGGCGTGGGAACCGCGCTGAGCCTCTTCTGGCAGAAAGCCGAGGCCGCCCGCGGCGTGGCCGAGGCCGAGCACAAGCGAACCACGGAGACGCTCGTTCAACTCGATGCCGAAAAAACCAAGTCCGACCAGCTGGCCCGCGAAGCGCTGCACGATCGCGATGCAGCCGTGGTGGCCCAGCGCGAAGAAGCCGCGGCGAAGAGCAACGCGGAGCAGGCTCGCGAACAGGAAGCCTTGCTTCGCAAGCAGATGGAACGAGCCCTCGAACACACCGATCGCATCGAATACAGCAAGATCATCGACCTGGCCCATCGTGATTTCGCCCAGGCGAACAGCCCCGAGCGAGCCCGCGAGCTTCTCGCAAGCTGTCGGGAGAAATTCCGCGGGTGGGAGTGGCAGTTCCTCAACAAGCTCATCGGGCCCGATGTTCCGGCTTACCTCGGCGAGCACGTTGGCGATCTCAACGCAGTGCGCTGGAGTGCGGACGGCAAGGCGATTGTCACCCTGGGCACCGACGGCAACGCCATTCTCTGGAACGCGAAGACGAGCGTGCCGATCGTGAAGCTGCCCGTGAAGGCTCAGCGCACCGCGGCGGAGTTCAGCCCCGATGGCACCCGCGTCGCCACGGCGGATGCCGAGGGACGTGTGATCGTCTGGGACGCGAAGACCGGCACGCCTCTTGTCACGCTACCGACGCACGAACCAATCGCCACCTCCGTCGCCTTCAGCCCGGATGGCAACAGGCTCATCACCACGGGCGGCGATAAGAGTGCTCGAATCTGGGACGCGAAGACCGGCACCTTTCAACGAAGCCTCGGCGGCAGCGGCGAGGGATACCGCCAGGCCCGCTACAACCATGACGGCTCCATCATCCTCACCGCCGGAAACGACGGCACGCCCCGACTCTGGGACGCCGACAACGCCAAGGAGTTGGCCGCACTCCGAGGTTTCGCCCAACCCCTGCGTACCGCAGTCTTCTGCCAGGATGGTTCCCGCATCCTCTGCGCGTGGAGCAACGGCACCATCCGTGTCTTCGACACCGCGACCCACAACGAGATCACAGCCTTCACGAGCCCTGCTGGCGTAATCGACGCGGCCATCAATGCCGACGGCACCGCCATCGCCACGGTGGGGAATCACGGCATCGTGCGGGTGTGGTCCGTTCCCACGGGCAAGGAAGCGGGCGAAATCAAGATCACTCGTGGCGGCCTCCGGTGCGTCGCATTCCATCCGGAGGGGAAGTCAATCCTCCTCGGCGACAACCTCGGCAACGCCCGCCTGTGGGATCTGGGTCGGCCGCCGGACGAGTGGACGCTCGCCTCGAAAGAGCAGGGGCTCGACGCAATCGCCGTCAGTGCGGACGGCCATCGCCTGCTGATTCGGCAGCCTTCAAAAGGCCTCGGCCTCGTCGACGCCATCACGGCTGAAAACTGGCAAGCCCTGACGCTTCCCGGAGGCAAACTCGAAGCCGCCGCGTTCAGCCCGGACGGCCGCACGATCGCACTTGCTGGCACGGCTGGTCTCGCGGGCCTTTGGGACACGAAGACAGGCCAGCCCCTCGCAACGATCCCGGTCGAGGCTTCCACCTGCGTGACCTGGTCCACGGGTTCCAATCAGGTGATCCTCGGTGGCGAAGACGGCAACTCGTGGATGTGGGACGTGAAGTTGAAAGCGGTGTCACACCGGCTTCGCGGTCCGAAGAGCCCAGTGGCCGCCGCCGCCTTCAGCCACGATGGCCGCCGGGCCGCGACCGTTTACCTGGACGGCACGGGGATCGTGTGGGATACGACCGACGGCCGACAGATCACCGACTTCCGCAACGAGAGGGACGGCCTCGCCTCCGTGGCGTTCTTCCCGGATGGCCAGCGGCTCGTCACCGGCAGTCGGCTGGGTTCCGTGCGAATCTGGGACACGAACACCGGCCTCAGCGACGGAGCCCTCGGCGGAGGGCGAACCGTGGGCATTGCCGTGGCCATGAGCCCGGATGGCTCGCGCATTCTCACCGGCAGCCCAAAGGGGTGGGTCCGCCTGTGGGACACCGCCTCGGGTGCATCGGTGTTTGAACGCGAAGTCTCGCGCGACGGCCTCGATCTCGTCCGCTTCAGCCCCGATGGCCGCAAGCTCATCGCCGGGGCCCGCGGGAGCAAGATCGTACTCTGGGAGGGCCCGCCACGCGAGGACAGGGAACGGTGAGTGGAGGAGAGGTGGATTAAGCCTACATATACGTCGACATGAGGGCGAGCACGCCGCCGATGCTCACCAGGAATAGCGCGATGCGGATGCCCCAGCTGAACGCTTCGTGCAGGATGTGGTCCCACCGCTCGTGACGGCTGGCGGCGTAGACGAGGCTTACCACCACCAGCAGCACTGGCAGGTCCCAGTAAATACTCATCGCTGCGAACAGAGCAATCATGATGCGGCAGACTCCGGGGTCGGGCCGGGCAGGGGTGGCGGCGGCGGGCTGCTGCCGGCCGGCGTCGGTTCCGACAGCTTCGGCTCAGGTAAGTCGCGGAACATCGGGCCCGCGAAAGCGTCGTAGATCACCAGCAAGTTCAGCACGCCCGCGATCACCGTGAAGACCCAGCCCAGGTCGATGCGGTTGTTCGTGGCCCGAATCAGCTCGTTCATTTCCTCATCGCTCGGCTGCCGTTGATAGGTGCCGAGAACACGAATCCCCGCGGGGTTGAACTTGTCGAACGATCGGTACTGCAGGCACGCCGGCCAGGCGGCGATCCCCATCCAGAACTGTGCGAGGAACTGAGGCCGATACGCCAGCGCTTTGGGTACGCCTTCGAGATTCCAGGACAAGCCACGGATCGCGATATCGGTGGGCGGCAGAACACGGGCGTCCGGCAGCCAGACGTTCTTCCACTGGCCCATCCACTGACCGTAAAAGAACAGCAGATACAGGCTGAAGAAGAAGAGCAACCCTTTGCCGATGCGGCCCTGATAAACCTGGCCCAGGCCGGGGATCAGATAGCTGAGGAAGCCCGCGAGTGGATCGTGCTTGAACGGCGGAAGGGCGTCGCTTGCAGGCAGCGAGGGCGGTTTCCCGGCAGGGATCGGCGGAGCGGAGGACATTCGGGAAAGCTCGCCCAGTAGGAACAACGCGGCCCGGCTTCCAGCGATTCGCTGACCGCCGGGCAGGATTTCGTCTTCTCCGTTATAGCCGATCGCGAACCGCGGCCAAGGGCGAGACGAACAGGACGAAGTTGAGAAACGTAGGAAGGCCGAGGGTTGACCACCCCCTTAGCGCTCGGCTACACTGGATTCTTGCACCTACCTGGAACCGCAGATCCAACGTCTTCACACTCGAAATCAGTAAGGAGTTCCGCGATGGACGTCTTCAGTCGTCGTGAGTTTCTGGAACGATCCGCCATCCTTTCGTCCGTCGCGGCGATGGGCAACTTCGCCGGCAGCGCGTACGCCGCTCCGGAGAAGACAAGCAAGGCGGTCAACGACAAGCTTCGCGTCGCCGTCGTCGGCGTCAACGGCCGCGGGATGAGCCACGTCGCCGGCTTCCTCGGCAAGAACAACTGCGAGATCGTGACCGTCTGCGATTGCGATGAGGCGGTCATCGGCAAAGCGATGACGAGCATCACCAAGGCGCAGGGCAAGGCTCCGAAGTACGAGAAGGACGTTCGCCGCGTGGTGGACGACAAGGATATCGACATCGTGTCGATCGCGACGCCGAACCACTGGCACGCCCTGATGGCGATCTGGGCCCTGCAGAATGGCAAGGATGTGTACGTCGAGAAGCCCGTCAGCCACAACGTGAAGGAAGGCCGGCTGATCGTGGAGGCGGCGAAGAAGTACAACCGCATCTGCCAGGCCGGCACGCAGAGCCGAAGCAACCCAGGCATGCGGGACGCCATCGCTCACGTCCAATCCGGCAAGATCGGCCAGGTCGATCTCGCCATCGGCCTGTGCTACAAGAACCGCCCGAGCATCGGCGTCGCCGGCGGTCCGCAGAAGCCTCCCGCAAGCATGGATTACGACCTCTGGTGCGGCCCGGCTCCGCTCGAGATGCCGACACGCAACACCAAGCGAGGCACCGTTCATTACGACTGGCACTGGATCTGGAACTACGGCAACGGCGACCTCGGCAATCAGGGCATCCACGAAATGGACAAGGCTCGCTGGGGCCTGAACAAGAGCGAACTGCCTAACTCCGTCGTCTCCGTCGGCGGCCGCTTCGGCTACAAAGATGATGGCGAAACCGCCAATACCCAGGTCTCCCTGTTCGACTACGGCAACTCGAACCTGATCTTTGAAGTCCGCGGCCTTACCGTGGACAACAAGTTCAAGGACGCCTCCATCGGCAACATCTGGGTTGGCAGCGAAGGCATGGTCGTGTGCCCCAACTACAGCGGCGGTGCCGCGTTCGACAAGTCCGGCAAGAAGGTGGCCGAGTTCAAGGGCGGCGGCGATCAGTACCACTTCGATAACTTCGTCAAGGCCGTCCGCAGCCGCAATACCGCAGACCAGCAGGGTCACATCCTGGAAGGCCACCTGTCGAGCGCTCTCTGCCACCTGGCGAACATCAGCTACCGTCTCGGCAATGAGACAAGCTTCGACAAGGACATCACGGCCTTCGGGGACTCGAAGGACGCCAACGACGCCGTCAAGCGTATGAAGGCGCATCTCGTGGCGAACAAGGTCGATTTGTCACAGGCGATTGGCCGCGTGGGCCCGAAGCTGGCGATCGACCCGAAGAGCGAGACGTTCCTCGGCAACAACGCCGCCGCGAACGCGATGCTCTTCCGCGAGTACCGCAAGGGATTCGAGGTCAAGGAAACGGTGTGAACAAGGCTCAGCCGCGACGCGGAATCCTCCGCGTCGCGGCGATTCGATTTTCCTTATGAACCCCTATCTCCCGGTTCTCATCGTCTTTCTCGCCACGCGCATCCTGTCCTATTCGTTCATGACGGTCGCCACGGAACCGGAACTTTACTACCAGTACGCGAAGGTCGTCCACGGCACCTCGCTCGATACGCTTTATCGCGGCACGATCTCGCGGCCCTACCCGTTCACGTCGGAACTCCAGACGCAGCCGCCCGAGTATCCGCAGTTGACGGCCCTGTTCCTCACGCCTCCGATCTGGCTCGCGGAAGCGACTCCTCATCTTTCGAGACTCGTTGAACATCGTCCACGGCCCTACCCGCCGAAGATCGCCGCGTACGAAGCGGCCCTTGGCCTACAGCTCTTCATGGTCGACGCACTACTGCTTTGGCTCGTCTACCTCACGGCTCGCATCCTCTATCCGGACGACTCGCGAGGGCTGCGTGCGGCACGGCTGGGAATCTACGTCGCAGCGAGTGCGATCTTTATGCCTGTGTGGTTTGATCGGCTCGACACCGTCATTGGCGTCTTCGTCACAGGTGCGATCCTGGCGTTCGCGAAGGGCGGGAAGCGACTGGCGTACTTGCTGCTCGTTCTCGGCTCCGGTTTCAAGCTGGTCCCGTTGTTCCTGTTACCGCTGTGGGTGATGGCCGCGGCGAGCCAGGGGCATCCGACGCGCCGAGCGTTCCTCGCACGTCTCCTCCGCGAAGCCGCGACCGCCAGTGCGATGCTGTTGGTGGGGATCGCGGGCCTGTATCTCCTCGGCGGCGGCGATCGGGCCTTTGTCTTCCTCACACCTCACGCGGCCCGTGGCATCCAGCCCGAATCGAGCTACGGGCCACTCATCGTCTTGGGGGATTCCTCCACGCAAGTCGTCTTCAACTACGGCGGCTTTCACCTCAGCGGCTCACTGGCCAATCGCCTGGTGCCAGTCACCACCTTTGTCCTGCTCGCACTCATCTCCCTGACTTACCTCCTCGCGGCGAGAGCATTGCTTCGTCGTAGCGAGTTCCGAGCTTCGAGTTCCCCGTTTCTCCCCTGCGCGTCGATCCTCACCCTGCTCGCGTTCATCCTGGGAGGGAAGGTCGCTTCACCGCAGTACACGATCTGGCTCATGCCGCTGGCCGCGCTGGTGCCCCTCGCAACTTCGAGCGAGTGGCGGTGGACGATGTGGTTCCTCGCACTCTGCGGAGTCATGACGCTGCTCTTCCCGCTCGCGAGCGGCCAGGTGAGCGGTACACGGCTCGACGCCGCGACATGGGCCGGGCCGACGGCGTTCGGCCTGGGGCTCGTGATCGCGCGCGCGATCCTCCTGGCCGGGCTGGCCTGGTGGCGCGCACGATCGCTGGGGCAATCGAGCGATCTCGAAAACTTAGAGCTGGCGAATCAGCAAGTGTCGGGATTTCCGTTACAACCTCTGTCGGCTTCACCAGAACCATAGACGATTATCGGTTGGCGAACGGACGTGATTCCAGTTGCTGCTCGATTCGGAAATCGAGTGCGGTCGTAAGGTTAAACAGGATATGGAAGTGATTCCAGCGTTCGACATGATTCCACGGAAGGGTGGGAGGGCCGGCGCTGGAATCAACCGATGTGCGACAAGTCGGCTCGCTCATTACTTGGACAGTTGTTGCGACCTTGACCCTCAAGGCTCGGGCGAGGGCGACCACATGGGTGCGCCTTCTGCGAGGTGAGGATTGACGATCCGAAACCCACGAACGCCCTCTTCCACGTCCGCATCCACGACCGCATTGCGAAGCAGGTCCAGCTGATCCCTGAGCGCCAGGCAGCGAATCCCGCCGGAGGCAAATTCGTACTCAGTGGACTTGGGGCCCGTAACGACAAGGTCAACCTGATAGATCGCTGCGTTCCGATCCTGTGAAGTGCTTACGCGGAGTCGAAACCAGAACGGATTCGGAAGGCCAAGTGCGATCTGGCGGTCGAGGATGAGTGCGGCCGCCCCCGGACTGATCTCGAAGATCGGCGACGGGGGAGGAGGCGTGGGAGCCGCCTTCGGTTCGGTGCATCCGGATCCGAAAACGAGCATCAGCACCGTCGTCACTTCAAGAAACGGGCGGATAGGCACGCAAGCCTCCCTGACGGATCGGCAGGTCACTGGCCCAGCTGAACCGCGATCAGGTTGTGTTCATCACGAACGTAGACCACGTTGCCGACGAGTGCGGGATGGGCCCACGTCGCGCCGCAGACCTTCGTCTTGGCGAGTTCCTTGTACTCGCCGCGATCGTGGGCGAAGAGCGTGAGGTTCCCGCCGTCGTCGAGCATCAGAAGGTTGTTGTCGCCCATGCGGATCAGGGCCGCGTGATACTTGCCGACGTTCGGCTTCTCCCACTTCACGTCGCCGGTCTTCAGATCGACGCAACGCAGGGTGAGCGTGGGGTTGATGCTGAGTTTGCCGTTGAGCATGTACAGCGTGTCCGACCCCACAAGGGCCGGCGTGGAGAAGTAGCAGTTGAGCGGCTTCTTCCAGGCGGGTGTGGCCGCGGGTTTGCCGTCCTTGCCATCGAAGGCGAGGGCGACGCTGCCCAGCGTAACGCTGCTGCCGACGAGGAGGTTGCCAGCCGCGAGAGGTGTGGTGGCGCTTTCCTGGAGCAAGTCGCGGAAGGGGTACTTCCAGAGTTCGGTGCCCTTCTCGGGATCGGTGCCGACGAGGCCGGCGCCGGTGAGAAAGACGATCTGTTTCGCGCCGCCAAGGTTGGTGGCGATGGCGGAGGCGTAGCTCGCCTTGTCGCTGCCGGTCTTCCACATGGTCTTGCCGGTCTTGGCGTCGAAGGCGACGAGGCTCGCGTCCTTGCCGCCGACGTTGATATACACCTTGCCCTCGTGAACGAGCGGCGACACGGACACGCCGAAGGTGAGGTTCGAGGCCTTGAATTCCTTGAGCGTGTCGACCTTCCAGGCAATGTCGCCGGTCTTCGCGTCCCAGCAAGCGAGGACGCCGGTGCCGCCGAGGGTGTAGACTTTGCCGTCGACGACGGCAGGCGTGCCGCGAGGGCCTTCCCCGAAGGGCGGGCTGAAGGCGTCGCGGTCGTAGCTCTTCTCCCACTTCTTCTCGCCGGTGCTGGCGTCAAAGGCGGCCAGGGCGTCGGCGTTCTTCTTGGCGGGCTGGAAGAAAGCGTACACGAGGCCATCCGCCACCACGGGCGAGGCGTGCGAATCGCCGACGGGCTGCTTCCAGAGCGTCTTCGGCGCAGCGTTCCAGGGGGCCACACGATCCGAAGTCGAGTTATCGCGATTGGGCCCAAGAAACTGCGGCCAGTCCGCAGCGGGGGACGCGATCGTGAACGACAGCGTGAGGATCAGGCCAAGGCAGCAGCGGAGCATGGCGGACTCCTTCGATGAACACGGTTCCTACACGATCGGTAAAGCGACGCGGCGGGCGGTGGGATCGCCTTCGCCTGGCATCATCTTATCCTGCATGGGCGGCGTTGGCCGGTCGGCGTTGTTGAGGAAGACGTGCAGGGGTGCGTAACTCCAACCGGTGTCGTGCTCGTCCGCGAGGCGTTTGAGTTTCGCGATGGCGGCCTCGGTGATGGCGTTGCCGGTCTCGGTGTACGTGGGATCGCAGAAGTAGACGCGGCAGCCGATGGGCCGTGGCTCACGGGCAGTGCACAGATTCTCGATCTGAAACGGGCAGCGATCGCGAGTGACCGGCTTCTCGTACGGCGGGGCGGCTTCGAGCAAGATCTCCGCTTCAAACTGGCTGAGGAACAGCGTGTGGCCATACTCGGTGAAGCGACAGCAACGGCCGGACGCCTCGCAGCGCGGCCCCGCGGCGGCGACGGCGGCTTCCACCTCCGCGTAGATCGCGAGCACTTGCTGGCGGACCGCATCAGTCATGAGAACCCGTCCCGTCAGATCGGAATCACCTTCATGCGGCGAGTGATCTCCTCGAGCGGGATCACGTCGCCCTGATTGGCACCGGGGCAGCCGCGAGCCATCGCGTTCCACGACTCGGGGCTCTCGAGATTGCTTTCCCAGAACGGCCAGGTGCGGCACTGGCGGGGGCGAACCGTGTACACAGTGCAGCCCTGCTTGCGGTCGAAGAAGACGCAGTCGCCATTGGCCTTCTCGCGGAGAGTTCGTTGACCGTGAACGATACAAGTGTAGACCGCCGTCACTTCGTCGAGCGGTTCGCCCAGCTTGGCGGACAGGGCGGCGAGTTCCTCGTCGTTGACCCAGACAACGCCGGGCTCACCGGTGCAGCAGTTGCCGCAACGGGTGCACTCGAAGGCGAGTCCGTCGCGGTACCAGGGATCGTCGGCAGACTCTTCGGCCATGGGTGCTCTCTTCGCGGCGTCGTTGGCTGCTTCGCGCAGATCAAAAGACGAGGTCGTATGTATAGAGTAACAGGAGTTCCGCCTCTCGATCACCCGGAGACTTCCCATGAATCTGTCTCGCCGTGCATTCCTGGGCACCTCGGCCGCAGTCGCGACCGGCCTATCGACCACTCCGCTTCCTGCCGCGGAGAAGGCCAGGACGCTGGTTCTCCTTGCGGGCACGCCGAGCCATCCCGCCGGGTTCCACGAGTTCAACGCAGGCGTCCGGTTGCTCGAGAAGTGCCTCAAAGGCGTGAAGGATCTCGAAGTCATCACGCTGCTCAATGGCTATCCGAAGGATGATGCGATCCTCGATTCCGCGGACGGAATCCTCTGCTTCTCGGACGGCGGCGCGAATCACCTGCTGCTTCGCGAGCAGCGGCTCAAACGACTTGCGGGGCTGATGGCAAAGGGCGTCGGCCTCATGTGCGCTCACTACGCCGTGGAGGTGCCGAAGGATCTCGGCGGGCCGGAATGGAAAGACTGGATCGGTGGGTATTACGAGAGCCTGTATTCCTGCAATCCCATGTGGTCGCCGGAGTTCACGGAGCTGCCGAAGCACGAGATCACGAACGGGGTGAAGCCTTTCCGCACGAAGGATGAGTGGTACTTCAACATGCGCTTCCGGGACGACATGAAGGGCGTGACCCCGATCCTGACGGCGGTGCCGACGGACGCGGTGCGGGATGGTCCTTACGTTTATCCAAAGGGGCCGTACAAGCACATCCAGGAGGCCAAGGGCCGTTCCGAGCACATGATGTGGGCCACCGAACGCGCCGATGGCGGCCGGGGTGTCGGCTTCACGGGTGGGCATACTCACACCAACTGGGTCGAACCGAACCAACGCAAGGTGATGCTCAACGCGCTGCTCTGGATCTGCAAGCTTCCCGTGCCGGCAGGAGGCGTGGCGTCCGAGGTGACGGCGGAGGAGATTCAGGAGAACCTGGACCCGAAGCCGGTGAAGAAGAAATGACCAGGCCCACCGGTTGCAGATTCGCAACCGGTGGGCCCGCGGGGTGACAACCTTGCGATTACGGGAAGGTCGCGGTTGCCGTCTGTTGCACACGGGTCGTGTTGATCGGCGTGAAGATTGTGCTCAGGCGGAGCGTTTCCGTCAGGTAACGCACGAGGGCTTCACCCGGTCGTTCCTGCATCACGAGCAAGTCACCGGGCTGCACCAGGATATTCTCCCGCTGGTCAAAGCTGGCGCGGTTGAGGTCAACGCGAAGCGTAATGGTTTGCTGGTTCGGCAGTCGGCGAATGACGCTGACCAGGCTGGGGTTCGGCCGACCGACGCCCGCACTGACGGACTGAGCCACGAAGGCCGTCTGCGAGAAACCACCGTTGAACAGCGGGCCGCGAACCTGGGCGATCGCTTCGAGGATTCGCAGGTCGTAGTCGCGAGGCAGCGGAATCTGGGCTCCGCCGAGAAGGCCGCCAGTGTAGTAGGTTTCCGTGTCGCGAGCTTCAATGTAGAGCGTATCGCCTTCGTTCAAGGTGATGTCCTGATCGGTGAACGTAATCGGTTCGTCCGGCCGGGCTCGCATCGGGATTCGCACGAAACCCTTGTCGGGATCCGCCGGATCGAACTGGCCGCGGCGGATGATGACCTCGTTCTTGGCGTCCACGCCGGGCAGGCCGCCGGTGGCGTTCAGGGCTCGGAGGACGTCATTCTTGTACGCATCCAGGTAGATGCTGAAGCCGGCCCCGCGACGGTTCGCACCCTGCACGGCAAAGCCCGAAGAGGCGACCTGCGAGCCCGCGGCGTCTTCCCGGACGACAAGAATCTGAAAGCGACGCGGCTGGATGATATCGACGAGCACTCGCTCGGTGCCGGGCACCACGATCTCTTTCGCTCCCGGCAGGTTCTTGTCCCCGGTCATCATGCCAGCGATCGTCTTCTGCACGTCGGTGAGCGTCAACCCCTTCACCTGGATCGGCGGCAATTGCGGCAAGATGATCGTCCCGTTGTCCTGGACGGGAATCGGATACCCGAGCACCGCGGGACGCGCGGCCGTGGGATTGGGATTGAACTGTACCGGGATCTGCTGGCCGCTCTGGCCGAGGATCTGCTCGGCCACGACGCCGAGCACGTCGCCTTTGTCCACGCGATACTCTTTCGGGTCCGGCTGACGCAGCAGATTCAACGGCAGGGCTTGCAGTTCCGACCGCGGCCGGCCGAGCACTTCGTCGGGCACGCGATTGACGGGAATGCCCTCGTACGCCGTCGGGTTCGTGAGCGACGCACAGCCCGTGGAGCCTGCCACGACTGCGAGAAGCCATCCCGCGAGCCGCAGCATGACACCCTTGTGGCGGGCGGGGGAAGGTGTCCAGATCATCGTGCTGTCCTCATGGACGGGGGTCGTCGTGATTGCGGGCCTCATCGTGCTCACTCCAAAATTCACGGGAGCGCTCCGCAGGGAGCGCTCCGTTTCCCATCGCCGCTGGCTGTTAGCGTTTCTTCGGCATCGCCTTGGGAGACGCATCGAGGATCACTGTCGTGGACTTCGCCTCGGTGGAATTCGTCACCGGAAGCGGCCCCGGGAAGATCTGATTCGCCGGCAACATCGGCAGGTCGTCCAGCACCGAAGGCGTTGCGACGCTGTCCGGGAGCACTGGCACGCCGCGAGGCGGAGCGGGAATCGGGATCAACTGCTTCACTGTTTCCGGATCGAGCGGTCCTGTTGGAACCTTGGTTGCGGGGAGGCGATCCGTCGCACTCACGTCCACGGTCGGGGCCGCCTCATTCGGCCGGGTGAATTTCGACGACGCCATCGGCGCCGGGCCCGAGGCAGGAGCCGAGTTCGGGCGTGACATCAGGACACCTTCGGCCCCAGGTTTGGAGGTCCCAGGCATCATCACCGGGAAGTTCGGGAAGTTCGGTACCGCGGTAGAGCCGGACGAATCCACCGACCGCGGCGGAGTCAGCGGTTCGCCTGTCGGGTCCTTGGACTTATCGTCCCGCTGGACATTGAATCGCGGCGAGCCCTTGGGCTTCGTCGGCAGCAGCACGGGCACCGTCAGATACTTGCGCTGATCCGTCGCCAGGGCCACGTCCGTGCCGTACTGGAATCCCAGGAAATAGTCCTGGATCAAGGAGTGCCCGTCGGCGTTCAGATACTTGTTTCGGGTATACTTCTTGGGCGGCACGGCCGATGGCTGGGCGTTGCCGCCCCGGTCGAGGTATTCCGAGAAGCCATTCACGAAGCCGTCGTGGAACTCGGCGGTGAACATGCACCGGGGATACTGGCAACGAACTTCCTGCCAGGCGAGCCGGGCTTCGGAGCGCAGATCATGGTGGCGGCAGATCTGCTCCGTGAGTTGCAGCGGTTCGTTGAGCAAGTTCTTCGCGGTGTAATAGTAGATGTTGCAGCCCCCTGCGAAGGGCGCGACACTGGCGATGAGAAGTAGCGTCTTGAATCGCATGACCATCCCCGCGGATGTACGGTAAGCCACCGACCCGGAGTCAGGGCCGTCTGGGGTAACTATCGGCTTGCGCGGAGTTCCGAATTGACCGGAGATGCGGATTTTGCCCCCTTTGCGGATGCGATCAGGCTTAGCATTTGGCAAGATGGGGTAGCTTTTTCGGGTCGTGCCCAGCAAAGGGGAACCGATTCCAACGAAATGAACGGTCCGCGGGGAATTACTCGACCTGCAGAGCCGACAGAGGCAAGAATCTCCTTACCTTGATGACAAGCTTTCCGAGGGAGTTCAAAAATGGCGAAGGCAAAACCGAAGGCGGCGATGAAGCCCGCCGCGAAGAAGCCACCGGCCAAGCCGGCCCCGGCCGCGAAGAAGCCCACCAAGCCCGTGGCCAAGCCCGTGGCCAAGATTGCGGCGAAGGTTGCGGCAAAGAAGCCGGTTGCGAAGAAGCCTGCCGCGAAGAAGCCGACGGCCAAGCCGGCCCCGGTTGCGAAGAAGGCCGCCAAGCCCGTGGCGAAGCCCGTGGCCAAGATTGCGGCGAAGGTTGCGACTAAGCCGAGCCCCGCGCCGAAGAAGAAACCGGTGGCCAAGAAGCCCGCCGTGAAGAAGGCCCCCGTGGAGGCTCCGGTCGTCGCGCCCGTGCCAGCTCCCGCTCCGGTGGAAGAGATTCTCACACCGGCACTGAAGATTGCGGAGATACCTGAGGCCGAGGCCGAACCCGAG
>Ga0105044_10002824_pt1 | contig 23804 bp, 11 predicted proteins | sample MAT01_FD_78092 | JGI IMG/M metagenome (GOLD analysis project Ga0105044, IMG submission 78092) | Freshwater microbial communities from Lake Fryxell liftoff mats and glacier meltwater in Antarctica - MAT-01 | ecosystem: Environmental > Aquatic > Freshwater > Ice > Liftoff microbial mat | place...
AAATTTGAATATTTTATGGCGAAGCCACAAGAACACTGCGACGTAGGTGCAACTTTCGCCGAGCGGAGGAATGAGCTTTAGGTAGAACTAAAAATCCCCTCTCCGTCCGAAAGGATGTAGAGGGGAATAGATTGAGATAAAATATGCTTACAAAAGCCGTTCAATAAATCGCATAAAAAAAGCCCCCCCCCGAATTGCTCCGGAGAGAGGCCATCCCAAAAACCGATTTATAGTTTTCGCTAGAAATCGATGAGTGGTATTAGAAGGTTTTCACCCATCTCGATTAATCGATGATGATCATCTTCTTAACTGCAGAGTTCGTATCAGTATCTAACTGATAGTACATAGTTCCCGCAGCTGGAATTTCAGAGCGTTCGATACGTACAAGGTTAGAACCTTTAGCGAAATCACCGTTGATAGCTTTCACAACTTTACCAGTTACATCGTAAATAGTAAGTGTTGCTTTGCTAGCTTCAGGAAGATCGAATTTGATTGTTGTAAACTCTTTGAATGGATTAGGCTCATTCTGATACAACGCGAAGTTGTTAGAAGTAACTGTACCATTGTTGTTGTTGAACACAAGAGCTACATCCATAGCTTCCTCGTTAGCATCGAATGCCATAGCAGGCGTTAAGCTAGAGTTCACACTGATAGCTTGGCTCAATTTAGCAGATTTATTAGCTTTGAATGTTACAGTGAACAATACTTCATTGTCAGACAATGTAGTGATTGATTTGCCATTCCAGCTAGTAGTGATCTTACCGTTTTCTAGGTGAGTCAAACCGAAGTTTTCACCTGTGATGTCAGCAGCAACTCCTTCGATTCCTACGAAATCAAGAGCGTCAACATCGAATCCGATAGTAAACTGGTAACCAGCGATGTTAGTGAAATCTTTTGCAGTAAAGTTAACTTTAACTTCTTGACCAGCAGCAACATCTTGATCAGCAGTAGCTAGAGTCAATTTGTTAGCAGAACGAGTTTCGTTGTCACCAGTTGCGTTGCTACCATTTGCGTTGTTGGTAACGTCACCTACTTTAACAGAGATAAAGTTCGCGCTAGTAGCAGTGGTTAGTTTGTTGATCTGAATAACTTCAGGGAAGTTTTCAGAAAGCGGATCGTTCGTAGTGAACTTGTAAGCTTTATCAACAAATCTCCAAGATGTGTTATTGCTAAATTCAGTAGTGATATTCAAGATCAACTGACGGATTTGAACAAGGTCAGCTGCGCTGATTTTCTTGCTCTTGTTAACGTCAGCAGCGATCATTTGGTACGGAGAACCTAAAGCTTTCTTGCCTAGGATGTGGTTAGTAATGTTAATTACGTCAAGTGTATTCACACCGTTCAATGGATTAACATCTTTAACTGGTACAATAGTGTATGCTTGTTGAGTTGGAAGCAAGAAGCTGAATTGACCGTTGCTAGCAGACGTCAAGTTGTAAGAACCTGCAGTCAAGTTAACACCAGTAACAGCTTATCCTGTTTCTGTTTCAGTAGTACCTACAACAGCAGCCATAGGAACGTTAGGGCAAACGCCATCATTGTCAGTGATCAAGATAAATGTTTCACAGAAATCCCAGTTTCTTTCAGAATCTTCGATAGTTCCGTTACCATTTTCATCATAACCACAGTCACCAGCCCATACACGTACAGGTTGAGAACCAAGTTCAGTACAATCAAATGTTACAACAGTAGTAGTAGGTACATCAACTCCGTTAGAAGTTTTTGTCTTCTCAACACGGTATACCAAGTCAGCAGTTGCACAACAGTTGTCAACAGATGAATTTGATACCCAATCAGATGCCCAGATAGACACCATCTTTTGTACTGGCATGTTAGGAGCAGAAAGACCGTTGATACAGATAGGTGTAGGTTTCTTGCAATCTTTTACAAAGAAAATGTAAGAAGAAGTAGAGAAATTACCACAACCGTCAGTAACAGTCCAAGTGATTCTGTGCCTTCCAAAAGGTACAGTTGCGTTAAATATTGGTGAATTAACGTTGAACGGTGACGTGATATCATTCGTTCCGTCGTTGAATGCATCAACTACAAAACGGTAAGTAAGAGAAGTACTAGGAGTACAAACATCTGTAGCATTAGCAGTAAGAGTTACGTTCTCTTGACAAGGGCCATAAGAACAGATAGTAGTGTCTTTGTTGGTGATTACTGGTTTAGAAGTATCAATCAACTTGATATACTGTGTGTGTTCGAAGTAACCATCTCCATCATCTTCAAAAGCAAGAATGTTGAAAGGGAATCCAGGGATGAAGTAGTTACACTGGTTGTGCCAAGGTAAAGTAGGGAACCATTCTTGAAGGTCAGCGAATGATAAAGCGATACCACCAGGAGTCTGAGTAGTAGCATTCTTATCATATTCACACCAGTCAATAACTTTCCACTTAACGATATACTTACGACAAGCATCTGGAACTACAGTTAGTTCGTGAATGATTGGCTCGATACCAACACTTTCGCAGTCACCTGAGTGAAGTGGTTGGTTAGCTTTGTCAGCAAGATAAGTATTGATGTCAAATCCAGCAAGAGATACAGTACCGTTAGGACCACAAGTAACTGTAACGTCACAAGGGAACTGAACTACCAATGGAGTCTCATCTTCGAATGATACACGTTGGATACATGCACGAGAGTTCGTGAACATATCTGTAGCTACCCAACGACGACGGATTACATTGTTATAACAAGGATCTGGCTGATCAAGATCAGTCCAAGAGAACATGATTCCGCAAGCTTCAGTGTTGTCTTTAGCAGTTGGTCTCAATGCAGTTGGAAGTCCCCAAGTGATGTGTAAATCAACTTGATTAACTTTTCCACCAGCAAGAGGTGCGTTATCATATACTTGTAGTACCCAAGTTGTAGAGAATTCAAACTTGTGGCTAGAACCTACAGGAACTGAAACGATATCAGTACCATTTTCAGGTAATAATTCAATAGTGAATGCATCAACAACACGGAAGATGTAGTATGAACCTACTACTAGTGCATTGATAGGACCACCAGTGTTGCTATCGTATCTCAATGTTATACGTTGACCAGTTGTCAAACCTAGAGCATTCAACAAGTTGAAGATCTCAAAGCTGCTCAAACGGTTAGTATTAGCATTGATTTCGTTGAACTGTACATTAGCAAATAATAACTTGAAGTTTTCGTTATTCAACGGGAAACCATTGAACACTTTCAATTTGTCAGCTTGCGTGCGCATTTGACCTACTGTGTAGTTAACACCATCATCAGAACCACCTATTACTAAACCTTTGTTGTAAGATCCAATTGTTGGAATCTTAGGAACACACACAAAGTCTGCAGGAGATTTGATTTGGAAGCTATTCCAAATGTTGATGTCATAAGCTTGATCGTTGAATACTACATTGATGTCTTCACCATATTGGTTAGGGCAAGAGTTAGTAGTCATTACAGTTGATCTCACACCGAATGGAGAAATCAAAGCGATTTCCAATTGGTTTGTGAAACCGTGTGTGATATCAAGGCCTAAATCTAGATCTCTGATGATAGCTCCCTTAGGGAACCCTTCAACATCTAGAGGGAACTGGTATTTTTTAGCAAAGATTTCAGAAATCTTAGCATCGATTACGTTAGTTACAATTGTAGTATCTAAGTTAGTTGGAGTATAAGGCTGACCGCACCATACTGTGATATCCGGAGGACACACGACAGTAGGACGGATCTTGTCTTCAACAAGAACAACTGACCAACAAGTGTTGATGTTACCATCTAAGTCAATAACTCTCAATTCAACAGTTACATCTTGTCCACCTTTTGCATCGCAGCAGTAGAAAGGAACTGTAGGACCGAATGGAGTTGCATCATTACCTTGACACTTAGGATTGTCTAAACGACGTGCAAGGAACGTTACCGGACCACACTCATCATAAGAACCATCATCAAATGCTTCAGCAGCAACAACAGTTACAGAATCAGTCAAAGATACATTGTGCTTATCATCACAAACTGCAACTGGAGCTTCATCATCCTTGATCTGCTTAACAACAGTGCAAAAAGAGATGTTACCACAATCATCAGTAGCTGTATAAGTAAACGTGTAAGTACCAGTAGGAATTTCTAGTTCGAAGAAACCGTCAGCTCCTGGATCTGTAGCAGAGTAAAGGATACCTTTAGCATCAACTGTTGAAACTACAACATCGATGTTATTGAAAGTAGAACAGTTGTCAGATATAGGAATCCAAGGCAATTGAACCAAAGCCAAACAGCCTTTGTATTGGTTAGGCTTAGTGTAACCAGTAACATTGATTTGTGCAGGCGTAGGACATACGAAGTCTGGACCGAACTTATCCAACAACTTAATTATTTGTTGGTAAGTAGCGATCTGACCAGTACACCAATCAAGTATTGTCCATGTACGAACAATTTTGTAAGAATTTTGACAAACTGGGATAACCAAGTCAACATAAGTAGCTTGGATGTTACAACCAAGACCACCTGGACGACCAGTTACATCAGGAGTAGGGTATGCATCAGTACAATCCAATGCAGGCTCATCTAAATCATCATAGTTCGGAGGTAATACCAATGAACCAATAGTAGCTTTAGCAATATTGATGATTTGGTTACACTGTGCTTTGTTACCACTGCAATCTTCAGCTACCCAAGTACGACGGATAGACTTGATGAAAGGACCGATACACTGATTATCAAACAATGTAACGTCAGTGAAGTTAACAGCAGCAGTACAACAAGCATCAACATTGAAACCTGGATCATAAAGAACACCTGACCACTGGAACTGTAGTTCAGAGAAGTTGATAGTTCCTGCAGCAATACCTGAAGCAGTAATAGAAATCTCTAAAGTCCATGTTCCGTTCAAGTTAGTACCGTTGTTGAAATTCGCAAGGGCTTGAGCTGCACTAGCAACCAATTTAGAACCTTGGAATGTAGCAGCAGCACAACCAGCAGCAGGGATAGTTGGATTCAAACGAGCAAGTGGACCAGCAGGAGCTTGGTCATCAAAAGTTACATTTTCTGTAGTGTTTAAGTTACAACCAAATGGTGCAGGACCTGCATTGTCTTGAAGAGTAACTGATACACCGTTAGGAGCAGTCAATTTAGCCTCAACCAAACCAATCCATTGGTGTGTAATACGAAGTGGAACGTTCAAGTCAAAACCAGGTATTGGAGCACCTGTGTTAGGAAGACCAGCAACGTTGAAAGTAACAGCAACAGTTCCTACTGCACCAGTAGGTGTAGGTAGTGGAGTACCAGCAGCAGTCAGTTTACCAGTGAAAGCAGCACCAGGAATCAATTCAATTCCACATGGTACAGCTTGATCTACACAAGTCAACACTGGTGGCAACTTATCTTCAATAGTGATAGTACCCCAGCAAGAATTGCCTGTGTCAGGATCAATAACTTTTACAGTAAGTGTCTGTCCGATGTAAGTTTCGCCTACAAGCGGGCTACCAGGTATCAATTTACCGTTTTGGTAAACTTCAACGATGTAATCATCATAACAACCGTAAGGACCACCTTCAAGAATGTCATCAGCACCAATTAGTGCTTCGCAATTCTCATCAAGAGATACTTGTACATTGTCGTTACAACTTAGTTGTGATATAGGGTTAGGATACTCAAGTATAGTAACTCCGAAGTTCAACGTAGCAGCAGTACCGCAAACGTCAACAGCACTGAATCCTAGGTTAGTAGTACCACGTGGGAACAACCAAGTTGAACCACCTGGAGTCAACGGAAGAGGACCACCAGTTTGAAGGATACCACCAACACCACAAGCAGGATCACCTAAGCAAAGTGTTGTAGATATAGTTTGGTAGTTAACTGCACCATCAAAAGTGAAGTTAGGGAAGTTCTGAGTGTACAAGAAAGCAGTCAATGAACCTGGAGTAATAGTCAAGTTACCATCAGACTTAGGGAATACACCTTGAGCTGCTCCAAGGAATGGAGTGGCAAATGCACTACCATTACTAGAGCGAACGTGAACCGCACGAGTTTGACCCGGGTTAAGTGTCAAAGAACCAGCAGCACAAGCACCTGGCAAGTTGATTCTCTGCTTAGCAGCGTCGCAAGCATCAGTTGATGTTCCAACAGAACCTGAAGCAATTGGAAGAGCACCCCATGTAGCCGCGTTAGCAGGAGCACCTACGAAAGTAGTGTTACCTGCACCTTGACGTACATAAACTTCAACGTTAGTAACAGCACCTACAGGATAGTTACCGTCACGGATTGGATTTACTTCGAAACTTGTGATAACCATCTGCTTGGTAGATGTGTTCGTTAAGTTGAACACAACACCATTCTGACGGAAAGTAGTTTGGCACTGAGTAGCCAATTCACCAGAAGCACAAGCAAATCCGCTACAAGAAGTAGCACAGATTTGGAAGTTAAGAGCCTTATCGCAATCTCCTGGATCCAAAACGATAGTTTGGTTAGCAGGAGGATTGTTGAACTGAGGAGTAGCTGCACCTGTAATACCAAACTGTTGGGACATTACATAACCGTAGTTATTCAATGTAGTTAGTGTTACAATGTTCAAACCAGCGGGGAACGTACCTGAGTAGTTACCAACTGAGTTAGGGTTACCAGCTGTAAGTGTAAGACCAGCACCACCAGTTGCACTTACGCAAACCACACCACCCGTAGATGATGTAATAGCAGCAAATGTGCCAGGGGCAGCAGTACAAGCAGGAACAGGAATAGCAACTGACAAGTTCAAAAGCGGAGCACCCACAAACGTTGAAGTTGTAGCAGGGATGTTCGGCTGAGCAGGTGTAGGTGTAGATCCACCAGCACCAGGGCCATTCGGGTTAGTTGGAGCCAATACCGTTGGTCCAGCACCGCCGTTAAGCCATACTTGTGAGAAAATAGGAGTTCCTGTAGGAACAGGACAACCAGCTGCATTTGGAGCAGGGGCCAAAGTAGCTTGGTTAAGTAGTCCAGCATCGTTCCAACCGTCACCGAATGTATCGGTACCAGTGAACGTGTAAGCACCACCAGCAGCAGCAAGACCAATGTTAAGAGCTGCAGGAGCTCCATTGTTAGGCACGCTGATAGGTGTAGTGATACCAGCACCGTTTAACGAGTAACCTACTTCCGCCGGAAAGAAACCCGAAGAAACTACGTTAAGTCGCGCACTAACGGTACGAGCAGGCACAGGAGTACCAGGAGCAAATTGTGCAAACGTTGATGTTCCGAAGAAACAACACGTTATCACAGCTACCAATACACGCAGTGTAGAGTTCATTTTTTTCATGAGATTAGTGTGTTTTGATTAAAATTTTTGAATGCATAGATTGTTGTTGCTTAGAAAGTTACATTAAGGCGAGCGTTGGCAAGCGCAGCATCAACATTTGAACCTTGTGGAAGTCCATTGTCTGGATCTGCCGCGATAAGGTTGTTGATGAGCGTACCGACAGCTTCCAATGCAGCTTGATCAGCAGCAGCAACCGTAGCACCGTTGTTCAATAACTGAAGAGCAGTAGTGGCATAAGTACCTCTAACTGAATATTCAGCTTTTTGAACAGGCGTTGGGTTTGGAAAATTTGGCGCTTGGCTAAACATGTTAGCACGGTAAGCGGTCAAATTAGAAATAGCCGTAGCAACATCTCGGTAGTTCGCTGGATTTGGATTTTTAGAAGAAGCATAAGCTTGAGCAGAAACGCTGTTCGTAGCAAGCAATGCAACTACTACCAATACAAAACCTAGAACATACTTCTGAAGGCGCAAAGCGGCAACTTCGAAATTCGTCTGTTTCATAAGATTGATAATTTGGTTAAAAAAAAATAAGGTTAAAAAATCCGTTTAATTGAGTCCATACAAATTCCTGATCATCCCCTCGCGGAGACATTCGGTTTTTGAAAATGTATAGTCTTGAGTCAAGAAAAAATATCGTGAAATGACCAGTTGAGGTCAAGACGATAAAGATCCTTGTGAAAGCGCTACAGCCAGCTTGCGCCAGTGTAAATGGTTTATTTTGTAATTTCCCTAAATCAGAGCGGTGGGAATCGGTTGTGGGAGAATGTCCAGTATGGACGTTTTCGGTTTATAGGGAATGCTCTGAATGTAAATTAGTCCTTTGGGAAGGACAAAGATGCAGACTTTTCTATTTTATGTCTATACCTCGATACGGGTATATTTGAAATAAAATAATGTTCACAAGTATTGTTAATCAGTTTTCTGAGAAGGTAGTGTGTGGGTGGGAAACGATGGATGTAGGGTAGTAGATATGATATGTTCAATTCAGGGTATTATTATTCAACGGGCATCCAAGGTGTAAGTAAGTAACTTTCGTACTGTGTGTAATAGAGGACAAAGGTAAGTGCTTTTTTATTCTTTGCAAATTTTTATTAAAAAAAAATTTAACGTTCTCTTTACATTTATGCAAAGAGCGTTCCAATTTTCTACTTAGCTGATTTAATTATTTTTGTATTTGAAATTTTCATACTGATTTTGCCTGAGTCGTCCTTGCTGTTGGCCGCATTCTTGAATGCTACAAGATTGAGCGCGGGACACATAGGCTCCAATGCAGTAACCAGGGACTGCTTGCGTTGTTCCCATAAGTTTGCATCTTTAGTATGAAGATCCATTTCAAATCGAATATTGATACTGCTGTTGATTGTTTGAGCAAGATGATTGACTTCATCGTATTCCTTACCTTTTAGTTCCGCACCTGCAAACTTCAGATGCTTTGCTGTAAACTCTTGATTGAATTCATTTGGATTAATCCTAAGGTAAGATATGAATTGTTCCCCCAATGATCCATTTTCAAGAGTGGTACTCATCAAAAATTTTCTGGAGTCAAGAAGCGCTACTTTTCTTTTGATGGGAATGGTGTCCAATGTTTTGCCATAGGACTTTCTCATTTGTGGATATTTGTTGAACACTTCGTTTGTATCCACTCCAGCATAGTAGTCATTGGATGCTGAAGTTTCAGCTACTGTTGAATCTGTTGATTGCTTTTTGACTGCTTCTTTGGCAGGCTTTGAGCAAGAGGCTGTTATTATGAGCAAACTGGTAACAAAGCTAAGCGTCTTCATAGGATAGGAATTTTTGCTTAAAACGCAGTCTTTTACAATTGGTTTCAATTTCCGATGGTAATTATCATGAAATATGTGTGAAAATGCATCAGGAATGTAAAATCGCCGATGGCTTCAAAAATGACGAAAGCTTGAACCTAGCGGTGGTGTTTCCATCTTTTGTGGGACCACAACCATTCCTCAGGCTTTTCACGAATAACAGATTCGACTTTCTTGGCGAACCGACCAACCAACTCACCAAGCTCCAACGATTCATTCAATTCTGCCAATTGCGAACAGAACACTTGATAATACCCTCTTTTGATCCTGCGGATATCTACATAAAATACTGGCCATCTCAACACCTGATTGAATTGATCAACGCCCGATATGAAAGCAGTATCCTGGCCCAAAAAATCCAGCCACACTGCATGCTTTGAACTTGATGGACTTTGATCAGACATATATATATAGCATCTGCCATCATCAACGAGGTTGTTCATCGCCTCTCTTGCATCCTTTGTTTCCAAAAGAACGATACCAAATCTGCTTCTTCGTCTCTTGGTATATGCTTCAATATATTTATTGTGAATCCTTTTGTAAACACCTACTGGCACATGTGCAGTAAACCTAGCCCATATCAACACTCCCCATTCCCAGTTGCCAAAATGCGCCGAGTAAGCAAAGATGGATTGATGATTGACCATGTGTTTATCCATTATTTCATTATTCAAAAATTGGAATCTTTCCTTCAACTCAGCCTCTGTCATGCTAAATCCTCTCAAACTTTCAATAAAAATGTCAGCTAGATGCTTGTAGAATGCTTTGGTAATCCTATCGAGTTCCGCAGTACTTTTGTCCGGAAAGGATCGACTCAGATTGTCTTGAACTACCTTGCGGCGATATCCGAGCAAGTGAAATAAAACATGATACAGCAAGGTGGAAAGCATGTACACTGCCGACCAAGGAAGAATACCAACCAAGAAAACAAAAACTCTAAAAAAAAGATAAGTCAAGTATTTCATGAAAATCAACTACTGTTAAGCGACAAAATTACTACTTTGGTCTTCTGATTCATATACATTGACATGAAATACCTAATTATAAGCTTACAGCTGATACTAACAGCTACAGTTGCAGATGGCCAAAACTTGCAAAGTTATGTTAAGCCCTTTATTGGTACTGGAGGCACTGGCCATACATTTCCAGGTGCTTGCCTTCCGCATGGCATGGTTCAGTTGAGCCCTGATACGCGCATCGAAGAATGGGAAAGCTGCGCCGGATACCAATATTTGGATCAAGAAGTTTTAGGCTTTTCGCATACGCACCTGAGCGGCACAGGCGTGCCAGACCTCTGTGACCTCCTGATACAACCCTGCCAAATGAGTTCTACACTCTCCAAACGGGATGATGGTACGCCATATCTCAAGCAAAAAATGGATAAAAGTTCTGAAAAAGCATCGCCGGGATACTATTCTGTGAAATTGAACGAAGCAGGTATAAACGTAGAGCTCACCGCTACACACCGAACCGGCTGGCACAGATATCAATTCAGTCAGGCTGATGCTGCATGGATCATTGATTTGCAACACCGAGATAAAGTCTTGGAGGCGATGCTCAAACAAGAATCTCCTACCCGACTATCAGGAATCCGTATCTCACAATCTTGGGCAGAAAAACAATATTTTTATTTCGTCATTGACTTCAGTGTACCCGTTAGCCTCTCAAGCATTGAAGGATATCCAAATACTTACAAAGTAACCCCCAAGAATCCTCTGACTGCTCCCGTGATCATAAAAACCGGGATTTCAGCAACAAGTATTGACGGTGCTAAGAAAAATCTAAACGCTGAGGCACCAGCTTGGGATTTTGATGCAATCAAAACAAATGCTGAAAGTATTTGGAACTCAGAATTGGGCAAGATCCAAATCCAAACTGCTGACACTGAGATCATGTCCAATTTCTATACAGCCTTATATCATGCAAGCATTGCGCCATGCGTGTGGGGAGATGTAGATAGTCTGTACAGAGGAATGGATGGCAAGGTTTATAAGGCCAAAGATTTTATGCCATACACCATATTTAGTCTGTGGGACACCTACAGAGCCGAGCATCCACTGTTTACATTGATAGACCGGAAGCGGACAAATGATTACATTAAGACCATGATTGATCATTTCGAAAAATCTCAACATCTGCCCGTGTGGGAATTGAACGGTAATGAAACTTGGTGTATGATTGGTTACCACAGCGTATCAGTAATAGCAGATGCCTATGTCAAGGGCATCCGTGGATTTGATGCCGAAAAGGCACTGAATGCCATGGTTGCCTCAGCTAAACTGAATAGGTTTGGCATCAAAGAATATGGAGAGATTGGTTATTTGCCTGCAAATGTATCAGGAGAATCGGTTTCAAAAACACTGGAATACGCTTATGACGATTGGTGCATTGGCCGCATGGCACAACTCATGGGAAAGGACAAAATTGCCACAGAGTTTTTTACCAGATCTCAATCTTGGAAACAGCTATTTGACAAAAAATCTGGTTTTATGCGTCCCAGATATTCAGGCCGATTTGTGACACCCTTTATACCAGCTGAAATCAACAAACATTACACCGAAGGCAACGCTTGGCAATATACCTGGTCAGTGCAACACGATGTTCAAGGACTAATCAATCAGTTTGGTGGAAAAGAAAAGATGGAAAATCACTTGGATGAGCTGTTCACAACACAAGTAGAATTATCCGGAAGAGCACAACCTGATGTGACAGGATTAATTGGTCAATATGCACATGGCAATGAACCCAGTCACCACATTCCATATTTGTACAATGAATTGGGTAAACCCTGGAAAACCCAGTCCAAAGTAAGGCAAATCATGAACACTATGTACAGCAATGATCCTATCACAGGACTTAGTGGTAATGAAGACTGTGGACAAATGTCAGCTTGGTATGTATTGAATGCGATGGGATTGTATGATTTGTGTCCAGGGTCAGGATATTTTCACATAGGCAGTCCGATTGTAGATGCTGTGACAATAAATCTGGAAAACGGAAAAAAATGGATACTCACGGCTAAAAACAACACCAAAGACAATGTTTACATTAAGAACGCCAGCAGTTTTGGTCGGCCAATGACACAGCGGTGGTTGTATTACGATGAAATCTATCAAGGCAACAAATTGGAATATGAAATGTCCAATCAACCCACTACTAATACTCTGGATCAAAGTGATGTCAGTCCAATGCGCTCATCCAAGTTAAAAAATCAAGTGGTAGCTATGCCATACATTGCGAATGGCGAGCCCGTATTTCAAGATAAAATATCCGTAGAACTGGCTTGTTCAGAACAAGATGCCAAGATTTTTTGGAAAGAAGATACCCTGAGTAAGACTGCTTTTAAACTCTATTCATCGCCAATTCAGTTGAATCAAACAAGTACCATAAGTTTGTATGCACAAATACCCAATGGATCTAAAAGTAGAGTTGAAAATGCCTCATTTCATGAGGTTGATAAAAACTTTCAAATCACTGTCGCACCAGAACCCAACACCCAATATGCAGGTGGCGGCAAATTTGCTTTGGTAGATGGGCAATTGGGAGGAGCTGATTATCAGAATTTATCATGGGCGGGATGGGAAGGAACAGATGTAGAGATAACAATAGATTTCGGAGCTGCAAAGGAGTTTCGTGAAATTTCATTGGGTACATTGAATGCGCCCGGACCATGGATTTTTGCCCCAAACAATGTCGAAATTCAACACAGCCTCGATGGTCAAAAATATACCGATCTTTCTGTCATTTCTGAAAAAAGCAAACAGAATGAACAAAAGAACACACGCATCAAAATTAATTATACTTCCAAGAAGACAGAGCGAGCACGGTATATCAAACTAAAAGTAAACGCCTCCAAAACCATTCCAGAATGGCACCAATATAAAGGATATAAATCTTGGTTGTTTTTGGATGAAATAGAAATACGTTAAGCGTTTAAAAGTTGTATCGTTTGGAATAATGATGAAACATCCAAAAAGATTGACAAAAATCTAAACTGTCTGCCACCAAGCTCGTTAAACTGCTGTATAAAATTCAGTAAGATGCAGTTTAGTGTGAAGAATCATATTTTATTAATAGTTATTGGAACGGCGCTATTACTTAACAGTTGTAAAAAAGACCTAAAAACTGGTGAACTGAGATTGCCAAAAGGCAGTTTGCAAATGATTGACAGCTTGGATGCGATCTATGCCAGAACTGATTTCATGATGCATCCTTATGAAAAGGATACAACCATTAAGGTTTTCAGGCAGATTATTGCCAACAATCATAGAGTGACGCCTGATCAGGTTTTCACAATGGCTACCGAATTTACTCGAGGTGGAGATCCACAAACTGGTATTGACTTGATCAGCAGACTCTTTACCGCAATTCCAATTTCGGCCGAGATGAACCAAAACAACAAAAAACTATATGACCTCTTGGCAGTAGCACATCTGAGACAAGGAGAAGTTCAAAATTGTATAACGAATCACAACGAAGAGTCCTGTATATTTCCAATACAAGGTAAAGGAATACATACCAATACAACTGGTTCGATAGCCAGTATCCAGGTATTGAATAAAATACTGACTGCTTTTCCTGATGATCTTCAGTCGAGGTACTTGCTCAATCTGGCATACATGACCTTGGGAACTTATCCAGAAGACGTTCCTAAAAAATGGCTGATACCACCAACCGCGTTTGCATCGGAAGTTGCATTTTCGAAATTCAAAAATATAGCTACAATGCTGGGTTTAGACATGAACAGTTTAGCCGGAGGAGTAATTACTGAAGATTTTGACAATGATGGATTTGTTGACATCATGTTGTGTTCGTGGTTGATGAAGGACAAATTATTCTTCTTCAAAAACATGGGCAACGGGGCATTCGAAGATCGCACCAAGCAAGCATTGCTGACTGGAATGACAGGAGGCTTAAATATGCAACAAACAGATTACAACAATGATGGCTTTATCGATATTTTGGTATTAAGAAGCGCCTGGAAACCGATCAAAAAAGTTGGTATCCAACCCAATTCTCTCTTAAAAAATAATGGAGATGGCACTTTTGAGGATGTAACCATTGCAGCTGGATTGTATTCTATTAATCCCACCCAAACGGCAACTTGGTTCGATTATGATAATGATGGGTTTTTGGATGTTTATATTGGAAACGAAACCACACCAGGTTTTAATGAAATATACCCTTGCGAATTCTACCACAACAATGGTAATGGAACATTTACCAATGTGGCCAAAGACTACGGAATGGATGTCAAAGGGTTTGTAAAAGGAGTAAAAGCTGGGGACATCAACAATGATGGGCTTTATGATTTGTACGTATCAAGACTTGATGGAGACAACTATTTGTTTTTGAACAAAGGCGGAAACAATGTCAAAGATTGGAAGTTTGAGAATATCTCTGCCAATGCCGGAGTTGAAAAGCCTTACTATAGTTTTCCAGTTTGGTTTTTTGATGCCAACAATGATGGATATGAAGATATTTTTGTAGGTGCTTATGACAGCACGGCATTCAAAAGGATGGCAGGAGAAACAGCAGCAGACTGGCTCAAAAAGCCATTTACTGCCGATCCTTGCAGGCTTTATTTGAACAATAAGAACAACAGTTTTACAGACGCGACCGCACAATTTGGTCTGAACCACCCACTTCAAACAATGGGCTGCAATTACGGAGATTTCAACAATGATGGATTTTTAGATTTCTATCTTGGTACTGGATCACCGGATCTGAGTTCAGTGGTTCCCAATAAGATGTACATCAACGAAAAAGGACAGCGGTTCCGAGATGTTACTACTGCCTCTGGCACAGGCAATGTTCAAAAAGGCCATGGTGTATCCATTGCAGACCTTGACAATGATGGCGATTTGGATATTTTTGCAAAAATGGGAGGAGCTTACACGGGCGATAAGGCACCAAATTGTGTATTTGAAAATCCCGGATTCGGAAATAATTTTCTTGTCTTGAAATTAGTTGGAAAAACTGCCAATCGGGTTGCAATTGGAGCAAAAGTCAAAATACAGTACACCGATGACAAAGGAAATAAGCTTACATCTTACCAAATCATAAGCAGCGGTGCAAGCTTTGGAGCCAACAGTCTTCAATTGGAAGCAGGTTTAGGCAAATCAACAAAAATAGACCTTGTAGAAGTCACCTGGCCCAATAAAAACAGGTCCAAACAAGTATTTACAGGGATTTCTGTCAACAAAAAATACCAGCTTGAAGAAGGTCAGGAAAATGCGAAAGAACTTCCCTACAATAAAATTACATTTATGGATCACAGTGCTGGTGGTCATCATCACCAACTGTAATATTTGTTGAATCAAAATCAATACGCAAAGCAATCAAAAATCCTCCTTTAAAATGTCGTTCAAAAAAATGATAAAGTCTTCAATAGTTCCATTGATATTACTGAGCCTACTCGTCCAGTCAGGCTGCAAAAAAACAGATTCAACAAGCTCAAACAGCAACTCCGCGATGCCAAAAGGCACCTTGCAAATGATTGACAGTCTGAATGCTATTTATGCCAGAACTGATTTCATGATGCATCCTTATGAAAAAGACTTCACGATGAATAAATTTCGTGAAATGATCAAAAATAATGCCTCGGTTGATGCCAATCAAATTTACCTGATGGCATTGGAATTTGTCAGAGGAGGTGATACACAGCAAGGTATAGACCTAATTGGTAGGCTGTTCCGTGCGTTTCCTGACTTAGCTAAGATCAATGAGCAGACTAAACCAGTTCATGACTTGCTGGCAATAGCATACTTAAGACAAGGAGAAGTCAACAACTGCATATCCAACCACAACGAACAATCCTGTTTGTTCCCAATTCAGGGTAAGGGAATTCATACCAATCCATCGGGTTCGGAATTAAGCATCAAGCAACTTTCACTCATTTTGGAAGTTTTCCCTAACGACCTACAATCCAGATATCTCTTAAATCTGGCATATATGACATTGGGTCAATATCCGTCCAAAGTACCAACAAAATATTTAATACCACCAGCCTCATTCGCCTCCGAAATACCTTTCAAAAAATTCAATAACATTGCCAGATTGCTGGGTTTAGATTTGAATAATTTGTCCGGCTCGGTGGTAACTGAAGACTTTGACAATGATGGATTTATTGACATCATGACATCACCATGGAACATGCAAGGAACAGTCAAATATTTCAAAAACATGGGAAATGGCAAATACGAAGATCAGACTGATGATGCACTTCTGACCGGCCTTGCAGGGGGATTGAACATGCAACATACTGACTACAACAACGATGGTTTTGTAGATGTCCTAATCCTGAGAGGAGCATGGAAATCCAAAAGTTCATGGGGGATTTCTCCAAATTCTTTGCTTAAAAACAATGGTGACGGAACATTTCAAGATGCGACCATTGCAGCAGGTTTATACTCCACAAATCCAACACAAACAGCAGCGTGGTTTGACTACGACAACGATGGAAATTTAGATGTTTTCATCGGGAATGAAACAAATCCCGGATTCCCTGAGGTGTTTTCCTGTGAATTTTACCACAACAATGGAGATGGCAGCTTTACCAATTATGCACAACAATATGGAATGACTGTTCAAATGATGGTCAAAGGAGTAACTGCAGGTGACGTGAACAATGATGGGCTCATTGACTTGTATGTATCGATCTTGAATGGCCCCAACCGCTTGTATATGAACAAAGGAGGCTCTGATGCCAATAATTGGAAATTCGAGGAACAAGCTGCATTAGCAGGTGTGCAGGCGCCATTTTTTAGCTTTCCAGCATGGTTCTTTGATTTCAATAACGATGGATATGAAGATATTTTTGCAGGCGCATACGATACAACTGCAATCAAAAGCATGGCAGCAGAGACAACTGCAGATTGGCTCAAATTGCCTTTTCGGGCTGAAGTTGGGCGACTATATATGAACAACAAAAATGGCAGTTTTACCGATGTTACCAAAGCATTCGGATTGAATCATCCACTTCAAACGATGGGTTGCAACTACGGAGACGTCAACAATGACGGTTATCTTGACTTTTACCTTGGTACCGGATCACCAGATCTCAGCTCAGTAGTTCCCAATAAACTGTATGTAAATGAAAAGGGAAAACGTTACCGAGATGTAACTACTGCATCCGACATGGGGAACGTGCAGAAAGGACATGCAATATCCATGGCGGATCTTGATAACGATGGGGATTTAGACATTTATGCCGAAATGGGCGGAGCTTTTCCAGGGGATATGGCACCCAATTGTCTCTTTGAGAACCCTGGATTTGGAAATAATTTTGTAATCTTGAAATTGGTGGGAAAAACAGTTAACAAAGCCGCAATTGGGGCTATTGTCAAGATTGAAATGTCAGACAGCAAAGGAAATAAACAAATCACCTACAACAAAGTATCCAGTGGAGCCAGTTTTGGATCAAACAGCCTTCAAATTGAAGCTGGCTTGGGAAAAGCTAATAAAATAGACCTTGTAGAAGTCACCTGGCCCAATAAAAACAGGTCCAAACAAGTATTTACAGGGCTTTCTGTCAACAAAAAATACCAGCTTGAAGAAGGTCAGGAAAATGCGAAAGAACTGAGCTATTCCAAGATCAAATTCAGTGGTGATGGAACGATGCACAATCACGACCATCAAGCGATGTAGTCAATCTTTTCGAGTTACAAATTGAAGTAAAGTTTTAGCTTTTTGAGTGTCAAAAAGATAAGGATGATCCAAGGAAAGCCGTGAAAAGCAGTATCTGCCCAATCCATGAATTGCATGCCTTCACCGCCGCCGGCAATCCATTTCAGTTTACCCCAAATATGAGGTTCAGGAACAAAAGGAGCAAGTCCCAATGTTAGTGAAAGAATTAACATATTGGTAATGGTAAAAAGATTTCTCATTTCTGAATTGGATAAAGTTCCTGAGCAATAAACGATTTTGGAAAGTTCTCCATGCCTTCAAATCCCAATGGCGTATTTGGATCTTCGTAAGGGATATAAGCAGTTTTGAACAAATAATCCCACACACTCAAACTCAAGCCAAAATTAACGCCGTATCTTCCTTTTGGTAGATTTTTGGCATGATGCCAAAGGTGCATTACAGGATTGTTTAAGAGGTATTTAAACGGCCCGTAGGTAATATTCAGATTTGCATGATTCAAGTGTCCAATTGCTACGGCAATAATGTGAATGATGAAGAAATCCTGAATTCCAAAACCTATCATTGCCAAAGGAATGTATTGTATTGATTTGTAGATGACGGTCTCCATCCAATGAAATCTTAAATGCGCAGCAAAGCCCATTTCCTCAACTGAATGATGCACCTTGTGAAATTCCCACAAGAAATTTGACTTATGGAGGAGCCTGTGAATGTTCCATTGAATAAAATCAGCCAATACAAACATCAATGTAAATTGTAGCCAAAGAGGCCAAGCTGCTACCTCAATAGCAACAGTGTTTTTCACTCCAAAAAGACCCAGAAAATCATTGAACAATGAAACGCCAATATTTGAAATTGCATTGAAACCAATGAGAGACAACAAAAAGAAATTGAAAAACATGTAAAAACCGTCCAGCCAGAAATCCTTCCTTATGGCAGCTTGTTGTTTGCGCCAGGGAAAACTTATTTCAAGCAACCAAACAAAAATTGAAAGACCCAACAACCAATAAAAATAGTTGTGCCATGAAGGTTGTAATACTTCGGATTTCAGGTAGTTGAAATAACCTGTATATGACTCTAAAATTATCCCAATGTAATAATCCATAGTACAATAATAACTAAAAAGTGATTTGGTTCAGAACTACAAAATTGATTCAAAATCTGATGAGTCTAAGTAACTAAAGTCACACAAGCTTTATTTTATTAAAAACCCTTTTCTTGATTGAAAACCAAGAAAAGGGTGTATTAAAAATCCAACAGAGTTTTCTTATTTCTAGATAGCAGGTATCTTTTTCTTATTTAAGATAACGACCTGAACACGCTCATTGTTGTTGCCGATCAAAAGGATCATTGCATTGGGATCCTTTGTTTTTAGCAGTTGCACACTGCGGACATCCTGCCATGCAAAAAGACCAGAATTAACCACAGAGAGTGGTTTGAATCCACCCTTTCCATCACCCAACATCAGCATGCCATTGCCTGCATCTGCCCTTCCAGTTTCCACTTCAGATACCAACAGGTTGCCTGCCATGATCAAGTCAAGATTTCCATCACCATCGACATCGGTTGATTGAATGCCCATTATTGGGGCCATTTGTGCCTGCCAAGGCATGGCGCTCAAGGTAAATTTCCCTTTGCCATTGTTCATCAATATTCCGGATTGAAAATCAGTTACTCTGTAGTGGATGGATTGATCAAGTTTGTCTTTGCCATACACGTCAACCAGATTGGCTTTGGCGAATTCTACATAGTTCTTGAACTTATCAGATATCGAAGGCATCTGTTGAGAAGAACATTGTCGTCCACGAATTGGAACAGTTTGCATCCCATCCAAAACATACCCCAGAACGATATCATAATTGCCATTTTGATCAAAATCATTCCCATAAATATCTACAGGCTTGCCTTTGCTTGCGTGGTATTTGTAATTTTTACCCAATGCGCCCAGAGCAAAGTCCATTTTACCATCTTTGTTGAAATCACCCTCTTCGATGCTGAACCACCAATTATTGGATTCTGCAAAGCCCATTTCCTTAGTTTCATCAGCGAATTTTTCTGCCCTGTTGATTAAATAGGTAATTGGCATCCATTCCCCAACTACCAATAAATCCAATGTTCCATCTTCATTTAGATCGTTAAAAACTGCATCTGTTACCATACCCAACACTCCATTATTTGGCAATGTTTGAGCCGTTATATCTGTAAATGTTCCTTTGTCGTTTTTGAAGAAATAAGATTGTGAAGGACGAGGATATTCACTTCCAACCTGACGGCCACAACGGAATATATCCAGATCACCATCATTATCATAATCTCCAAACTTCACTTTACCCCCGGAAGAGGTCGTTTTTGGAGAATTGGTTTTTGTAAAATTCCCTTTTCCGTTGTTGAGATAGAGTCTGTCCTGGTACATATCGCCTGATGGACCAAATTCATATCCGCCGCTGACTACATATAAATCCAAATCGCCATCTTTGTCGATATCTGCAAAAGAGCTTCCTATGTCTTCATATTTCGCGTCCTTATCAAAGGCAGTTTGAGGTGACTTTGAGAAGGTATTATTGGTATTCTGTAGATAAATACATCCTCCTTGACCAGCTGCTCCACCGACAAAAAAGTCTTCAAGACCATCCTTGTTCAAATCGGCCTTGCTGATATGTGGACCCCAATGCGACATTTCATGAGGCAAGAGAATCTGGATTTTATAATCGTCAAATTTGTTTTCAGTGTGCTTGAAATCGACACCTGAAGCAAGTGTATGTTCTTTGAACAGATCGTATCGGACTGGCTGAGGAATACAATTGTCTGTTCCTTTGGCATCTTCATATTTCAGCATCAGTACTTGATCAGCCTTGACATTATCTAAAATCTGACATTTACCATCAGGCCACTCTACACGAACTTTATCTGCTCTGCGTGAATTACCCAGACCAAAATGCATAAATGGTTCAACTGAAGAAATGAATCCTCTTGCCGTATTGAACTCACGCGTTTGTTTGATACCGTTGGCTTCAACAACAATTTTAGCACCAAATGCGTGCATCAATTTATTGGGTTCAAAGCCTATGCGCAGATAATGCGCTTTGCTACCCTTTTCTTTGGACATATTCTTATAAAAACCAGCTGGTTCATCCAAATTACTGATAACAAGATCCAAATCGCCGTCATTGTCAAAGTCAGCATATGCAGAACCACTTGACATGGTAGAACGGTTTCCAATGCCAGATGTGCGTGACATTTCTTTGAATTTCAGATTGCTGTTGTTGACAAAGAATTGGTTTTCTATCTTCAAAGAACCCAACTTTTTCATGTATTCGCCTGACATTTTTAGTCTTTTTGCCAGGCTTTCCTCTTCTTCCATTTTATGGCTAAAATCCTTCCAAGTATCTTTGAAGAATACATTTTTGTAGTAGCCATTGGACACGAAAAGATCTTCTTCACCATCATTGTTGGCATCCATAAACAATGGTGCCCAACTCCATTCTGTGCGATCGATGCCCGCTCCTTGTGACATCTCAGAGAAGGTCATGTTACCATTATTCATGTGCAACATATTGCGCATGTATTGAAGGTGATAACCCAATGCGTTCAATTTCCAAAAACGATCAATATTCATTCCTGACATATTGGCCTTTTCGTTGTAATTTCCCATTGCTGCCATTTCAGCAACAAAAATATCTTGAAACCCATCATGGTCCAAATCTGCAATATCAGAGCCCATACTGGAGCGGCTCATGTGCCTGAATCCACCATCCCAAACTTTATTGGTAAAAGTCCCATCTCCATTGTTAAAAAACAAAGCATCCGGCTCGTCATGGTCTACCGCAACATAGAGGTCAGGCCAACCGTCATTATTCAAATCAGCAGTTACAAAACTCAATATCCAACCAAAGAATCCAAGTCCTATTTCTTTAGAAACTTCACTAAAAGTTCCGTTTCCGTTATTCTTGTAAACGTGCATTCCATGGTCAGCAGGTGGATTCAAAAAGTCACGGAGATTCAGTTCGAATTTTCTGGTTCTATCTGGATTGTGATTACCTACCACCAGGTCCAATAAACCATCTCGGTTGTAATCAAAAAAGCTTGCACAGACTGCAAAACCGTTATCATTAACGCCATATTCTTTGGCTTTATCTGTAAATGTTCCGTCACCATTATTGATAAATAGTATGTTTTCACGGAACTTTGGATCTTCGTAAAATCCTCTGCAAACATACATATCCATAAAGCCATCATTGTTTACATCGGCAGTAGAAACACCAGCACACCAGCCATCAACTTCTATCCCAGCTTTTGCTGAAACATCTTCAAATTTCATGTTTCCTTTATTGATGTAAAGTTTATTTTTGACCAAATTACCGGTGAAAAATATGTCCTGCTTGCCATCGTTGTTGAAATCAGCAACTGCCACTCCTCCACCATCAAATGCATTTACTTTGGCAAACATATATGGGTAAATAGACGTGTCAAGGTTATTTGAAAATGTAATGCCTGTTGTGGCACTGTTTAATTCTTCAAATTGAGGAACTTCCGCGTTGGCGTTGGCATCATTGGTGGCCTTTTTAGAACATGCTGGAAAGACTGCAAATATTGCGATGAAGCAAAGAAAAATTAATTGTTTCATATTAGGTTTTATTGGATATTGTTCTTTGAAGTATTAAGTTTTACTGTGATCACATGATCGTTATTGTTGCCAAAAATCAAACTTGAAAGTCCAGATTTGGTTTTTAGAATTGCGGAAGACTTGGTATTAAATGGGACATAAAGTCCAGATTTATAGGTAGAAATTGAATTGAAATTGCCTTTGCCATCACCTAGCATTATCAAGCCAACTCCACCATCATACCGCTGAGTTTCGACTTCTGTATCGTAATTGTTTCCAGCAAGTATCAGATCCATTTTACCATCAGAATTTACATCTGAAATTAAAATTGAGTTGACAGGTGACTTTTGGGCAGAAACATCCAGGTCTTTTTTTACATACTTGCCATTTTCATTGATAAAAATGCAGGAATGAAAATCATTGACGGACAATTCTAATGCTTTTTTTAGTTGATCATCACCTACAATATCCCCCAAGCTCGCGTTGGCGAAGTCTTTGAAGGATTTGAATTTATCTTGTATAAACGGCATTTGTTGCGAAGAACACTGCTTTCCGCGTGAAGGCACCAATTTGCCTTTGTACGTTTTAGTAAGCACAATGTCATTGGTTCCATTTCCATCGAAATCGGCAGAATAAACCATGAAAGGTTTCTCATTCGTGGCTTTAAACTTTGTGTTCATACCTACATTGCCGGCAATGATATCAAGATCACCGTCCTGATCGACATCCGTTTCGGCCAAACTGTAATACCAGCCCTTATATTGATCTGTACCTTTTTCTTTGGAGACATCTACCAATGAGTTACCCTTATTTTCATAAAATTTAACGCTCATCCACTCTCCGGCAATCACCAAATCCGGTTTGCCATCTTTGTTAAAATCTGTCCACAATGTAGCAGTAACAATTCCGGCAGTTGCTAATTCTTTGTTCCAATTTGCAGTGACGTTGGTAAATTTTCCTTTGTCATTGCGTAAAATCATTGATTGATCAGGATATGGATATTTACCAGGCACAGCCCTTCCTCCTACAAAAAGATCCAAATCTCCATCATTATCGATATCGGAGGCTGCGATACATGATCCTGAGCTGTATTCTGAGCTCAATGCATTAGTGGATTTTGTGAAATTTCCTTTACCGTCATTCATGTACAAGCGATCTTGCATCAGACGCGGAAAAGCCTCCATCTCACCTCCGCCTCCACTTACCACATACAGATCCAAGTCTTTGTCACCATCGGCATCAAAAAATAATCCGGCAACATCCTCAGCGTTTTTATCAACTTCCCATGGCTGCGATGGTCCTTTTTTGAATTTTCCAACATTATCTTGCAAATAAAGCACGCTAGATTGTCTAGATGCTCCACCAATAAAGACGTCCTCATTGCCATCCCCATTCACATCTCCTTTGACCAATGCCGGACCAATTCGAGACTGACTACGTGGCAAAAGTACTTCTTTACCAAAGTCATTGAATTGATT
>Ga0105044_10002826_pt1 | contig 23793 bp, 20 predicted proteins | sample MAT01_FD_78092 | JGI IMG/M metagenome (GOLD analysis project Ga0105044, IMG submission 78092) | Freshwater microbial communities from Lake Fryxell liftoff mats and glacier meltwater in Antarctica - MAT-01 | ecosystem: Environmental > Aquatic > Freshwater > Ice > Liftoff microbial mat | place...
ACAGCGCTGACGATCAGGAATGCGCTCTGCTCAAGCAGGTCTCGTTTCTGGAGTACGAAGGACAGAGCTTCCCGGTGAACATGCGGACGCCGGCCAGGAACGCTGATCAGCAAGCTTACGGAGCGCTTCGCGACTGTCCCATCGACAGCACGCCGCTCTACCGGCTCTACAACAACGCCTCGTCCTCCGGCGGTCGCTTCGTCTCCAATCATCGCTACATCACCGCACGCGCCGACGTTGACGCGGCCGTTGCGCAAGGCTGGCGCGACGAGGGGCATGTGATGTGTGTGCCGAATTAGCGGCAAGATTTGCGCGCGGATGATTCCGTCGGGTACCGATACGGCTTTTTCATGAAACAGCCGATTTCAGTGGGCTCAGTCATGAAAAAAGGAAAAGTCGACTTATTCGTTTTTGAACGTATGTGCCCTATGGAAACGTCATTCCATCCAAAAGCCGATCCGATTTTTCCTCGGTCAAAATCCGGTTTAACTGAGCCTGTGTTCAGGGCGAGCAGCCTGGAGATTGATTGAATCGAATAGCGCTTCGTGGCGTCGCGAACCGAAAACACCGTCTAAATTGATCCGGCGCATCGTTCGCCAGTTCGGGAATGTAGGAGGCCACCTTACCTTCACCAATGATGGGTTTCAGCGCAGTGTGGATGCGGTTGAGGGTGTCTCGGTGGTCCATGCCGCGACGGTCTCCGCATGTCGTAGGGTGTGCACCAGAGTGCGCACCATGGGTGCGAAAAATCAACCGTTAATCGAGCGCGACGAACGTGCGCATTTTGAGGCGCGCCCTACGGCATTAGGTGCTACGCGCTTCACTCAAAAATCTACTTCACACAATCCACAAAATACCGCTCTTCCCCCTTGTGGTGCTCCATCACCAGCCCGTGCACATCGGTATCAAACCCCGGCAGCAGCGTATTAAACTCACGCGCAAATTTCAAATACTGCACGATAGTTTTGTTGAAGCGCTCGCCCGGAATCAACAGCGGAATGCCCGGCGGATACGGTGTGACGAGCATTGCGGTGATGCGGCCTTCCAGCTCATCAATCGGCACGCGATCCACTTTGCGATGAGCGAGATGTTCGAACGCATCAGACGGTTTCATCGCCGGCTCCATCGGCGACAAATACATCTCGGTGGTGACGCGCGCGACGTCGAATTTGCGATAGATTTCGTGAAACTTTTGCGCCAGATCGCGCAGACCGACCTTCTCGTACTGCGGAAAGGCGAGCACAAACTCGGGCATGACACGCCACAGCGGCTGGTTCTGATCGTAGTCGGCCTTGAACTGTTGCAGTTCGGTGACGAGCGAGTTCCAGCGGCCCTTGGTGATGCCGATGGTGAACATGACGAAGAAGCTGTAGAGCCCTGTTTTCTCGACGACGACACCATGTTCGGCGAGGTACTTTGTCACCAGCGATGCGGGGATGCCCTGCGCCGAAAACTTGCCGTTGATGTCGAGCCCCGGCGTCACAATCGTGGCCTTGATCGGGTCGAGCATGTTGAAGCCCGCTTCGATCTTGCCGAAGCCGTGCCACTTGTCGGTGGGCTTTAAAAACCACTCTTCGCGCTTGCCCACGCCGACGTGATCGAACTTGTTCGGGCCCCAGGTTTTGAACCACCAGTCCTTGCCAAATTCTCTGTCCACCTTCGCCATCGCCCGGCGGAAATCGAGTGCTTCACTGATGCTTTCTTCCACCAGCGCGCCGCCACCGGGTTGCTCCATCATGGCGGCGGCCACGTCGCAGCTGGCGATGATCGCGTACTGCGGGCTGGTGCTGGTGTGCATCAGAAACGCCTCGTTGAAGCGCGTGAAATCGAGTTTCAGATTCTCGGCATCTTGCACCAGAATTTGCGAGGCCTGCGACAATGCGGCGAGAAACTTGTGCGTGCTTTGCGTGGCGAATACCGTCGAGTCCTTGCACGGCTTGCGGCCAGGGCCAATGGCGTGCATATCCTGATAGAACGGGTGGAACGCAGCGTGCGGCAGCCAGGCTTCGTCGAAGTGCAAGTTCTCGATGTAGCCGCCCAGCTCTTTCTTGATCGTCTCCACGTTGTACAGCACGCCGTCGTAGGTGCTCTGCGTGATCGTCATCACGCGTGGCTTGGCTTTTTTGTCCTTCACCAACGGATGCGCGTTGATCTTTTTCTGGATCGATTCACGCGTGAACTGATCGCGTGTGATCGGGCCAATAATGCCGAAATGATTGCGCGTTGGCTGCAAGAAAATCGGTATCGTGCCCGTCATCATGATCGCGTGCAGTACGCTCTTGTGACAGTTGCGATCCACCAGCACGATGTCGTCGCGCGCAACATTGGCGTGCCAGACGATCTTGTTTGACGTGCTGGTTCCGTTGGTGACGAAAAACAAATGATCCGCGCCGAAAATGCGCGCCGCATTGCGCTCGGAGGCCGCGACCGGACCGGTGTGATCAAGCAGTTGGCCGAGTTCGTCCACCGCGTTGCAAACGTCCGCACGCAGCATGTTCTCGCCAAAAAACTGGTGGAACATTTGCCCGACCGGGCTCTTCAAAAACGCGACGCCGCCGGAGTGACCGGGGCAATGCCATGAGTACGAGCCGTCGCGCGCGTAGTCGAGCAGCGCCTTGAAAAACGGTGGCGCTACCGCGTTCAGATATTGCCGCGCTTCGCGCACGATGGTGCGCGCAACAAAGTCCGGCGTATCCTCAAACATATGAATGAAGCCATGCAGCTCCTTCAGGATGTCATTGGGCAAATGCTGCGAAGTGCGCGTTTCGCCGAACAGGAAGATCGGCACGTCTGCGTTGCGGCGACGCGTCTCGATGATGAATTTGCGCAGGTCGATGATGGCCTGACTCTCGTCGCCGTCCTCATTGACCTCTTCGTCATCGAGCGACACCACAAAGGCCGACGCCCGCGCCGCCTGATTGGCCACCATCGCGACGTCCACGTAAGTGAAACCGCCAACGACTTCAACCCCTTGCTCCTCCAGTGCTTTGGCTAGCGCACGGATGCCCAAGCCCGAGGACGACTCGGCGCGCCAGTCTTCGTCGATGATGATGACGGGGAAGCGAAATTTCATGGTGCACTGACCTTCGATGCGGGCAAAATTTAGTGAGATGCGAATGCTACAGAAAACCGTCTTGCAAACAGGGCCAAACCACGCAGGGTAGCGGGTTTAGGCGATTGCTGCACCGCGATATACTGCGACCCCACACACTCACGCGCCTTGTAGTTTCGAAGGTGCCCGCGTATGAAGTTCCCCGCTAACGGCGTGTTTCGCACGTTGCAGCAGTTGCTGACTCCCACCCGCCTGACCGCGATGCCCGCGACGGCGGCAGGCTCCGCTCCGCTACGCCCGCCAACCTTGCAAACCATTGCGCAGAAAAAAACGCTGGTCGAATCAACTTCTGAGGGCGGCGACGAGGGCGGTTCACGAATCCGCGAAATCCCCTACAACTACACGAGTTTTTCTGATCGCGAAATTATCATTCGCCTGCTCGGCGATGATGCGTGGGACATTTTGCATTCGCTGCGTGGGGAGCGGAAAACGGGGCGCAGCGCGCGCATGTTGTTCGAAGTGCTCGGCGATATCTGGGTCGTGGAGCGTAACCCCTATTTGCAGGATGATCTGATCGACAACCCGCGTCGACGTGCGATGTTGATCGATGCGCTGCGTCATCGGCTGCGTGAAGTCGAAAAGCGCCGCAATGTTGACGTGGCCAATGCGGACGGCGAAGCACGCAAAGAAAAAGTGGGCGAACTTGTCGACCGGGCAGCCAAAGCGGTAGACCGTTTCGAGGCGCAGTTCCGCGACACGTGGGATTTGCGCAAGCGCGTGCTCAAAGTGCTCGGCAAAGTCACGCACAAAGACAACATCACGTTTGACGGCCTTGCGCGGGTGTCGCATGTGACTGACGCCACCGATTGGCGGGTTGAATATCCGTTCGTTGTACTGCATCCGGATACCGAAGAAGAGGTCGTCGGTCTGGTCATTGGCTGCATCGAGCTCGGTCTGACGATCATTCCGCGCGGCGGCGGAACGGGCTATACGGGCGGTGCGATTCCACTGACAAAAACTTCAGCAGTGATCAATACGGAAAAGCTGGAAACGCTGTCTTCGGTCAAGTTTGAAATACTGCCCGGACACACCGAGGCCGCCGGCGTCATCGAATGCGAAGCGGGCGTCGTCACGCGCCGCGCAATGGAAGCTGCCGAGCACGCGGGGCTGGTGTGGGCCTGCGACCCCACCAGTGCGGATGCGAGCTGCATCGGCGGCAACGTCGCGATGAATGCGGGTGGCAAGAAGGCCGTGCTGTGGGGCACAGCGCTTGACAATCTGGCTGCATGGCGCATGGTGACGCCGCAAGGCGAGTGGCTCGAAGTCACGCGCATGGATCACAATCTCGGCAAGATTCATGATGCGAATCATGCGACGTTTCGTCTGCAATACTTTGATGCCAGGCTTGATCGCAGCAAGCTTTTACGGGAAGAAACGCTGATCATTCCTGGCCCCAGTTTCCGCAAAATTGGGCTGGGCAAGGACGTGACCGATAAGTTTCTAAGCGGTTTGCCTGGTGTGCAAAAAGAAGGCTGCGACGGCCTGATCACCTGGTCGAAATGGGTGCTGCACAAGATGCCACCGCACACGCGCACCGTGTGCATGGAGTTCTTTGGTCAGGTGCGTGATTCGGTGCCAGCAATTGTCGAGGTGAAAGATTACCTTGATGGTTTGCCAAAAACAGGCGCGGGTCGCGTCATGCTGTCGGGGCTTGAGCACCTGGACGAGCGCTACGTGCGCGCTGTCGGCTACGCGACCAAGGCCAAACGCCACGGTCGCCCGAAGATGATTCTGATCGGCGATATCGTTGGTGATGACGAGAATGAAGTGGCGAAAGCCGCGTCGGAAGTCGTGCGCATCTGCAACCTTCGCGGTGCCGAAGGGTTTATCGCGGTGAGCGCCGAATCGCGCAAAAAATTCTGGCTGGATCGCGCGCGTACGGCCGCGATTGCCAGGCACACCAACGCGTTCAAATTAAACGAAGACGTGGTGATTCCGTTGCCGCGCATGGGCGATTATTGCGACGGTATCGAGCGCATTAACATTGAGCTTTCGATCAAGAACAAGCTCAAACTATGCGGGGCGCTTGAGAAGTTTTTCGCGGGAACTATGCCGCAGCACCGCTATGAGGAATACGGCGTGTCGACGGAGTTATTGGCGGAGAAAGTCAGCGAAGCGCATGCACTCGTTGTCTCCGTGCGAAAAAACTGGCAAAGCCTGCTCGACAACATCGAGACCAATTTCCGCCAGCAACAATCACACGAAGTCCGCGTGTCGTGGAAGGCGGAAATCAAAGCGCCGCTCGAAGACATCTTCGCAGGCGAAGCGCTTAAGCCCATCGTTGACCGCTTCATCGCGATTCACAAAGAAATCTTGCGTGGTCGGGTCTGGGTCGCCCTGCACATGCACGCAGGCGACGGCAATGTACACACCAATTTGCCTGTTAACAGCGACAACTACGAGATGCTGCAAGAGGCGAACGCCGCCGTCACGCGCATCATGGCGCTAGCTCGTTCGCTTGATGGAGTGATTTCGGGCGAGCACGGCATTGGTCTGACCAAACTTGAATTTCTCACCGACGACGAGATCGGTCCGTTTCAGCGCTACAAGCAAAAGGTTGACCCGGAAGGCCGTTTCAACAAGGGCAAACTGATGCCCGGCGGCGATTTGCGTTACGCCTACACGCCTTCGTTCGGTCTGCTCGGCAGCGAATCGTTGATTCTTGAAGCGAGCGACATTGGCGCGATAGCGGATTCGGTGAAGGACTGTTTGCGCTGCGGGAAATGCAAGCCTGTTTGCGCCACGCACGTGCCGCGCGCGAACCTGCTTTATTCACCGCGCAACAAGATTCTGGCCACGGGTTTGCTGGTGGAAGCTTTTCTCTACGAAGAGCAAACGCGGCGCGGTATCTCGCTGCGGCATTGGGACGAGTTGGCCGATGTGGCGGACCATTGCACGGTATGTCACAAGTGTGTGAATCCTTGCCCGGTCGATATTGATTTCGGTAATGTCTCGATGGCGATGAGGAATCTCTTGCGCAAAGAAGGCAAGAAGAAATTCAACCCAGGCACCGCGATTGCGATGGTGCTGCTTAACGCGCGTGATCCTGCTACGGTGAACATGCTGAAGCGCACGGTTGTCAATGGCGGCTACCGCATGCAGCGCTTCGCGCACGGCCTGGCAAAGCGATTCGGTTTGATCGGTTCGCAAACGAAGCGGCCTCCGTCCACCACGGGTGGCCGCCCTGCGATCAAGGCGCAGATCGTTCACTTCATCAACAAGCCGATGCCTGGTGGATTGCCGAAGCAAACCGCGCGCAAGTTGCTGGATATTGAGGACGATAAAGTCGTGCCGATCATCCGTAATCCGCAGATGAATGCCGACGAGCAGGAAGCCGTTTTTTACTTCCCCGGTTGTGGCTCCGAGCGGTTGTTCTCGCAGGTCGGTCTGGCGACACAGGCAATGCTCTGGCACGTCGGCGCACAGACCGTGTTGCCTCCCGGTTACCTCTGCTGCGGCTACCCGCAAACCGCGAGCGGCAATCACGACAAAGGGCAGGAAATCATCACTGACAACCGCGTGCTTTTCCACCGCGTCGCCAACACGCTGAATTATCTCGATATCAAAACCGTAATTGTGTCTTGCGGCACCTGCATGGATCAATTGCAGAAATACGAGTTCGAGAAGATTTTCCCCGGTTGCCGTCTGCTGGATATTCACGAATACCTGATGGAAAAGGGCGTCAAGCTGGAGAACCTCACTGGCACGCGATACATGTATCACGACCCGTGCCATTCGCCGATGCAGACCTATCAGCCGATGAAGGTTGTCAACGAACTCATGGGCCAAAAGATCGACCTGAATGATCGCTGCTGCGGCGAGTCGGGCACGCTGGCTGTTACGCGTCCTGACATCTCGACGCAAGTTCGCTTCCGCAAGGAAGAAGAGATGCGCAAGGGCGCGGACAAACTGCGCGCGATTCCGGTCAAGACAGCGCCCGGTGCGGATCAGAAGTTCCAGGGCGAAGTGAAGATTCTCACCAGCTGCCCGTCATGTCTGCAAGGCTTGTCGCGCTACGACAATGACAGCGACACCAAGGCCGATTACATCGTCGTCGAAATCGCGAAGCATCTGCTGGGCGAGAAGTGGATGCCGGAGTACGTGGCGAAGGCGAACTCGGGTGGGATCGAGCGGGTGCTGGTTTAGCCAACGCGCTGCCGCCGCTCAAAAAGCTCCCAGATTTGCTCCGGCACGTTTGGGATTCGTCAAGCCGATCAAGCGACAGATGACTATTTGCATGCGCAATTTCAATCATTGTGCTCGCATATGCTGGCTCTTCGCTTTCACGAATATCATCGCAGCATGAACGTCACTGCCATTCGCTCCTCCCTACTGCACTGCCTGCGCGATCCGGGCCTTGCGGGTGATGCTTCTGCCATCGAATATCTGCCCGATTCGATCACGCTCCTGCATGGTGGACACATCGAAAAGGTTGGGCCATCCGACGTGCTGTTGCCAACACTCGGAGCCGATGTGCGCATCGACGATCAGCGAGGCAAGATTCTGGTGCCGGGGTTTATCGATACCCATGTGCATTACCCACAGGTGGACGTGATTGGCGCGTACGGCACGCAATTGCTCGACTGGTTGAATCGCCACACGTTTCCCGCAGAAACTAAATTTGTCGATCGCGCATTTGCTGATGCGGCGGCAGTGTTTTTTCTGGATCGTCTGCTAGAGAATGGTACGACGACCGCGAGCGTCTTTTGCACGGTACATCCGCAGTCAGTCGACGCATTTTTTACGGCGTCTGAGGCGCGTGGACTGCGCATGATTGCAGGTAAGTGTTTGATGGATCGCCACGCGCCCGAAGCGCTGATGGACACCGCCGAAACCGGCTATCGCGACACCAAAATCCTGATTGAGCGCTGGCATGATCATGCTCGCTCACTCTACGCCATCACTCCGCGTTTTGCGCCGACCTCCACCATCGCGCAGATGGAGAAAATGAAGTCGCTGTCGTGCGAACACCCGACGACGTACATCCAGTCGCACGTCGCCGAGAACAAGGCGGAGATTGCCTGGGCGGCTGAGTTGTTCCCCGGCCACCGCAGTTATCTGGACATTTACGATCACTACGGTTTGTTGCGCGACAAGGCGATCTACGGGCACTGCATTTATCTCGACGACGCGGATCGTGCACGCATGACGGCAGCGGGCGCGCGGCCAGCGTTTTGCCCGACGTCGAACTTGTTTATCGGTAGCGGTCTTTACGATTTGAAACAGGCGATTCGCGCAGGCAACGTGGTGGGCGTCGGCACCGATGTGGGCGGCGGTTCGAGCTATTCGATGTTGCGCACGTTGGGCGAAGCGTACAAAGTGCAGCAGTTGCAGGGCACGTCCTTGTCACCCGCTTATGCGCTTTATCTTGCGACGTTGGGCGGTGCGAAGGCGCTTTCGCTCGATGAGAAATTGGGCTCAATTACGCCGGGCAAGGAGGCAGACTTCGCGCTGCTTGATCCGAGGGCGACACCGCTATTGGCGCGGCGCACAGCGGTGAGCGATGATCCGCTGGACACGTTCTTTGCACTCATGACGCTGGGCGATGACCGGGCGGTGGCGGCGACTTATGCGAACGGCGTGTGCGTGCATCGACGGAGCGTCCCGGCTGCGTAAGTGTCATACAGCTTCGTGCTGTAATAACCTCTGGATAGGGGCTGCCAAGGCGAACGGCTACTAATCGACTTTGCGCTTTTATCGCTCTTAGCCCGAATTCAGCGGCGTTTTCACGAAAAAGCTGTTATTGCAATTTTCGCATTTCGCCGTTCTTGAACACGTGGACTTTCGCGGGATCGACGCCGTGTTTAGCCAACGCGATGGCCAAATCTTTCGGCGGTTGATCAAGCGGTTCGTCGGTCAGAATGAACGTGCCCCAGTGGATGCCGAGCGCCTGTTTCGCGCCGACGTCTTTCATGATTTGCACCGATTCGTCGGGATTCACATGGAATGTTTTCATGAACCAGCGCGGTTCGTAGGCCCCAATCGGTACCGCGAGCCAGTCAAAGCCACCGGGAAATTTCGCGCCAATGTCCTTGAAGTCCCGCGAATACCCGGTGTCGCCGGTGTGCAGAAAACGCCAGCCGCGATCATCAACCACGATGCCGCCCCACAACGAACGATTTGCGTCGGTGAAGCTCCGCTTGCTCCAGTGCTGCGCGGGCACAAACGTGTACTTGAGCCCCGCGAGATCAAGTGAATCCCACCAGTCCATCTCGCGCACGTTCGCCACCCCAAACTCCGCGAACCAGGGCTTGAGCCCGAGCGGCACGAGCCACGTCGCTTTCGGAAAGCGCCTTGCGAATTCGTTCACCGTGCCTTCGTCGAGATGATCGTAATGATTGTGCGAAATGAATACGACATCGATCTCGGGCAACTCGTCGTAACTCATCATGAGCGGCACCTGTCGCTTCGGCCCGACAAACTGTAAGGGCGACGGGCGATCCGAAAAAATGGGATCGGTGATGATGTTCACACCGTTCGTTTGCAACAACACCGTCGCGTGACCGATCCAAGTCAGCGTGCGTTCGCTGCGATTAGCTTTGAGAAACGCGACGTCGGGCTTGACGCTCGGCAGCACGCTTGCCCAGCCGTTAGCGGGCGGCGAAGCCGTGCCTTCGCGCAAGCGCTCCCACTGCCATTTCCAGAAGCTCTGCGGTACTTCGTGCGGGTAATTGTTGGTGAAGCCGTTCGGCGTGTGATGCGATTTGCCCGGGTTGTAGGCTGCGTTCACGCGTGGGCTGAGCAGGGTTGCAGCGCAGCCGACCATGCCGACAACAGCGAGCGCAATTGCGAATTTGACGATACGTTTCATGGCGTGAAGATAGCTCTATTCCGTCAATTTGCAATGACAGTTGGGCAGGTGAAGCGAAATGCATCGGGCCGACATTACCGCTGAACGCCGCGCGGCTGAGGCCGCTGCGCGCGGCGATCTGAGCAATCTGCAGGGCGAAGGCGCGCCGCTTGATCTGAGCGAGGATTTGCTGGTTCCTGCAGAAATTCGCACGCTGATGCGCGTGCTCAAAAGCGCCGGCTACACGCCACCGGAAATTGCTTTACTCAAGTCGATTGCGAATGTGGCTAAGGCACTAGCCGCGTTACCTTCAACCGAAACAACCGAAAAGGCAAAGGCGCTGATCACGAAAATTGCCATGCTGCGCGAGGCGCAGCATGCAGCCAAACTTGACTAACCGAGCTTCGCTTTCACCTTGCCGGAAACGGCGCTCATGTCAGCCTTGCCCGCGAGCTTCGGCTTCACAATCGCCATGATTTTGCCCATCGCAGCGTTGCCGGTAACGCCGGTTGCGGCCACTTCGGCGACGGCGGCCGTGAGGATCGCGTCCACCTCCGCATCGCTCATCTTCGCAGGCATGTAAGCTAACAGCACAACGGCTTCGGCCTCTTCTTTCGCCACCAGATCAGGGCGGTTGCCGGTGGTGAATTGGGCGATCGATTCTTTGCGCTGCTTGATCGCTTTTTCGACAATGGCGACTACATCGGCGTCGGTCAGCACGATGCGCTCATCGACCTCGCGCTGCTTCACGGCCGCCAGCAACATGCGGATGGTCAACAGCTTCGCGCTGTCGCCCGCCTTCATCGCGGTTTTCATGTCGTTGGTGATGGTTTCTTTGAGGCTCATGGTGTGTCCCTTTCAGTGTCGGTTTCCGCTAAGAAATCGGCGATGGCAATGACGTACACGCGTCGATTTCAACGCGGAAACGCGGAAATGAAAACGGCTCCCGAGGGAGCCGCATTGTCTACTCAGCAGAAAAATCTAGTACATCTTCGGCGGCAATTGCATTGCGCGCAGACGTTTGTAGTTGCGTTTGCAGGCGGCGGCGTGCTTGCGCTTGCGCTCGGTCGTTGGCTTTTCGTAGGACTCACGGGCGCGCAGCTCGGTAAGGAGGCCCGTTTTTTCGATGGCGCGCTTGAAGCGGCGCAGTGCAACTTCGAAAGGTTCGTTTTCGCGGAGTTTGACGATCATGTGTATTTTGCGGTTAAGAGCGCTGAACTTCTGTTTAGCGCGTTTCTTCTGAGTAGCCGAGTAATATAACCCGAAATGACTGAACACTCAAGAAAAACAGCCGCATCCTCCGCTTTGGTGCTGGGCATCGAGTCGTCTTGTGACGAGACGGGTGTAGCGCTGTTTGATGCGTCGACCGGCCAAGTTGTCGCCGAGGCCTTGCACTCGCAGATCACTTTGCATGCGCCTTACGGTGGCGTGGTGCCGGAATTGGCGAGTCGTGACCACATCAAATACGGTTTGCGGCTAATCGATCAAGTTCTGGCTGGATCAGGAATTACGGGTAACGACGTGAGAGCGGTCGCTTACACACAAGGGCCAGGCCTGGCCGGAGCGTTGCTCGTCGGGGCGCAACTGGCCGCGAGTCTGGCGTTCGCCTGGGGCAAACCGCTGATCCCCGTTCATCATATGGAAGGACATTTGTTGTCGCCCCTTTTGGCTGATCCAGCGCCGACTTTTCCGTTTTTGGCGCTTTTAGTGTCTGGCGGTCATACGCAATTGATGCGAGTCGACGGAGTGGGTAAGTACACGCTTCTCGGCGACACGATTGACGACGCGGCGGGAGAGGCTTTCGACAAGTCTGCGAAGTTGCTGGGTTTGGCGTATCCGGGCGGACCGTTGTTGGCGAAGTTGGCGGAAATCGGCGATCCAAAGGCATTCGCGATTCCGCGACCGCTCTTGCATTCCGGTGATTTGAATTTCAGTTTTGCCGGACTTAAAACTGCGGTCGCTAATGAAGTTCGGCGGTTGACTGGGACGGCGCTGCCTGCTCGCGGCGCGGTTTCTTCCGCACAACCGACGTTACCAGCGGATCACCCAGGTCGCGCCGATCTGGCGGCGTCGGTGCAGGCCGCGATTGTTGATTCGCTGGTGAGCAAGTCGCTGGCAGCGTTGAAACAAACCGGGCTCAAGCAAATGGTTGTCGCGGGCGGTGTTGGCGCGAATACACGTTTGCGTGAGGCTTTGACGGCGGGCGCGGCGCGCATCGGCGCGACGGTGTTTTATCCGCCGGTTGCCCTGTGCACGGATAACGGCGCGATGATTGCGCATGTCGGCGCGCTGCGGTTGGCTGAAGCGAAGAAGGATTACGCGATCAACGTGCGACCCCGATGGGCGTTGTCGGAGGTGCGCGTCCCTACGGCCTTGTAGGAGCGGCGAAAGCCGCGAATCACGATGGTTCGCGGCTTTCGCCACTCCCATACCATCACGGTTTTTTAAAGCTCCCCTCTTTCCCCGAAACCAATCGCGCAATATTTTCTTGGTGCCGCCAGATAAGCATCACGGCCATCGCGAGCACCGCGTAAAACGCTGGCCCAACCCCCAGGAAATACCACGCCAATACCGGTGCCATCGCACTACCCATCAGCGCGGCTAATGACGACACGCGACTCACAGCAAACACTAGCGCCCAAATCAGTGTGAGCCCCAAGCCGATACGCCAATCAAGCGCCCACAACACGCCCGCCGCCGTCGCCACGCCCTTGCCGCCCTTGAAGCCAAAGAACAGCGGGAACAAATGCCCTAGAAACACGGCGATCGCAACCAGCGCGATGCCCACCTCGGTGATGCCAAATTGCGCCGCGAAATGTTTCGTCAGCAGCACCGCGGCAACGCCCTTCAGCGTATCGCCCAGCAGCGTGAGGATCGCCGCCTTTTTGCTGCCGCTCCTGAGCACATTGGTCGCGCCGGGATTGCCGCTGCCGTAGCTGTGCGGGTCGGGCAGATTGAGCGCCCGACTGACGATGACGGCGAACGACAATGAACCGATCAGATAAGCAATAACCGCCGCGATGATGTCAGCCATGTTTAGTGTGCTCCCCTCGCCAGCAATCAGCGCTCTCTAGAATGGTCGGCAGTGTATGCGAGCCAGCTTGCGCGGTCATCAGGAGTCTCTCGTCGTGGATGTCATTTTTATTCGTGGTCTCAAGTGCGAGACGATCTTGGGCGTTTACGACTGGGAGCGTGTGAGCCTGCGTCCAGTGTTGCTTGATCTGGAAATCGCGGCAGCGTCGAATGAATCCTTCGAGCATGACAGCGCGAAGGGTTTGATGAATTACGACAGCATCTCAGCGCGCCTGACGGGACTTTTAAAAACGCTCCACTACAAGACCGTTGAGCGGCTCGCCGAGCACATCGCACAGACGGTACTGAGCGAATTTCATGCGCCGTGGGTCAAGGTCACGGTTGGCAAACCCGCCGCAATCAAGAACGCGGCGATGGTCGGTGTGGTCATTGAGCGACGAGCAACGAGCTCTGTCTAGTTAGCCGGACTTGGCACCGGTCTTGGCTTTGTTCTTGCGCGCCGCATACGTTCCGATGGCCACCACGGTAGCCGCACCGATGAGCCCGGCCCACACATGCGAATCCGTCAACTTGTCGAAGAAGTCCTTGTCGGCAGGATCGGTAACGAACATTTCTCCTGCAAGAAAGCCGAGTAGCGCGGCACCGAGTGTGATGATGATCGGGAAACGATCCATCACTTTCATGAGCAGCGTTGAGCCAAAAATAATCAGCGGAATGCTCACGGCGAGGCCGACGATCAAAAGGAGCGTGTTGCCCTTTGCTGCGGCCGCGACGGCGATCACGTTGTCCAGACTCATCACCAAATCCGCGATCAGGATCGTGCGCACCGCAGCAGCCATCCCGTCTTTCACTGTTTTGTGATCATCCTCGCCACCGTCGTCGCCTTCGGCAAGCAATTGCACGCCGATATAGACGAGCAGGAACGCGCCGACGATTTTCAGATACGGCAAGGCCAGCAACTGCACCGCGATGAGCGTTAGCAGGATCCGCATCACGATGGCTGCGGCAGAGCCCCAGAAAATGGCCTTCTGGCGCTGACTGTCCGGGAGCTTTCTCGCGGCCATCGCAATCACCACGGCGTTGTCGCCTGAAAGCACGATATTGGCCAGAATGATCGAGCCCAACGCTGTCCACCAGACGCCCGAGAAAAGTACGAGTTCCAAATGCATCCCCCTCTTGTTTACTTGAATTTCATTCTAGGGGGCGAGGCTGTCAAGTTGCCGCTTAAACATTAAGCAACTTCGGGCTGCAATGACCGCGATACCGGGGCTTAGCGCTATTTAAATCATTTATCGATAATGCGCCATTTCATGCTTCAGCCCCAATGCAACAAGGCTTTCAGCAAAAAGCTGTTCGTCGCCGCGACGACGCTCACTTCTCCGTGTCGGTCAGACCTTTGACGAAGCTCTTCTGCATCACGATGATCACAATGATCGGCGGCAGCAGTGCGAGCACGGTGGTGGACATGACGATATGCCAGTCGGTGGGCTCAGCACCGGTACCAATCATTTTCTTGATGGCCACGACAACAACGTCAAGCGAATTCGATGTTGTGATCAATAACGGCCACAAATATTGATTCCAGCCGTAGATAAAAAGAATGACGAACAGCGCCGCGATGTTGGTGCGCGACAGCGGAATCGCCACGTCCTTGAAAAATCGCATCGCACCCGCGCCGTCGATCTTCGCTGCCTCGACCAATTCATCGGGGATGGTCATGAAGAATTGGCGAAACAGCAGCGTCGCGGTCGCCGACGCGATAAGCGGTAGTGTCAATCCGGCGTAGCTGTTGATGAGCTTCAAGTCGGTGACCACCGCGTACGTCGGCAGGATGCGGACCTCCACCGGCAACATGAGGGTGATGAAAATCATCCAGAAAAAAATCATGCGGCCTGGAAACTTGAAGAACACTACTGCGTAGGCCGAGAGCAGGCTCACCGTAATCTTGCCAAACGTCACCACCAGCGCCACGATCAGCGAATTGAACAGCAGCGTTTTTCCCGGGGGCGACAAATACGTGCCAGTCGCGCCTTTCGACCAGGCTTCGCTGTAGTTGTCCCAGAAGTGCGGGCCGGGCAGCATCTGCATGGGCACCTGCGCAATGTCCTGCGGCAGCAGCGTCGACGCCACAAACGTGATGTACAGCGGAAACGCCGTGATGAACACACCGAGCCAGAGCACCGCGTGCGGAAGCCAGTTGCTGTTGCGGCCGATGGCATTGATGGCTTCGGTTCTCATCGCTTAGTAGTGCACTTTACGTTCAACGTACTTGAATTGAACAGCCGTGAGCAAAATCACAATCGCCATCAGAATCACGCTCTGCGCCGCAGAGGATCCGAGGTTCAGCGAATGCACGCCATCGTAGTAAACCTTGTAGACCAGAACCTCGGTTGCCTTCGCCGGCCCGCCGCTGGTCACCGCATCAATGATGCCGAAGGTGTCAAAAAAAGCGTACACGATGTTCACCACCAGAAGGAAAAATGTGGTCGGCGACAACAGCGGAAACACAATCGTGCGGAACTTGCGCCACTCGCCCGCGCCGTCGATGGACGCGGCTTCCAGCAAGGCTTTCGGGATCGATTGCAGCCCCGCGAGGAAGAATAAAAAGTTGTAGCTGATCTGCTTCCACGCCGCCGCAATGATCACCAGAAACATCGCCTGATCGCCGTCAAGCCGCGGGTTCCAGTCGACGCCCATCTTCTTCAATACATAAGCCAGAATGCCTGTGGACGGTGAGAACATGAATAGCCACAGCACGCCCGCAATGGCCGGTGCAATCGCATAAGGCAACACCAGCACGGTGCGGTAGAACGTCGCGCCGCGCGTGACGCGCTCCGCCATGGTGGCGAACAACAGCGCTGGCACCAGCGCGCAAATCGCCACGGCAGATGCGAAGAAGAGTGTGCGCCACAGCGTTTTCAAATAGTCAGGATCGTTCAGCACTTCCTTGAAGTTATCGAGCCCGACGAAGGTCACCGATTGCCCAAACGCATCCTGCGATAACACCGACATGTAGACCGCCTGGCCCGCAGGCCAGAAGAAAAACACCAGCGTCACCGCGAGCTGCGGCGCTATCAGAAGGTAAGGCAGCAGCTTGTTGGGGAAGATTACGCGGCGTTCCATGGACTCAGTCTACACAAAGCAATTAATGAGCGTCGGTTGCTCTCCTCTCCCTAGCCACAATACCTGTCACCTAAGCGTAGCCCGGATGCTTGCATCCGGGTTTCCGTGCCCACCGCGAAGCGCAAACGCTTGACTTCGTTGCAGTGAGTTACCCGGATGCAAGCATCCGGGCTATGAGCCGGCGGGAGAGGGTGCCAGAGCGCTCTACTAATTGGTCGACGCGGTCTTCTCAAATGCTCTCAGCGCGGTGTTGCCGCGCTTGATGCTGTTGTCGATGGCTTCCTTCGCGGACTGTTTGCCTTGCAGCGCTTTTTCGACTTCCTCATGGTAGAAGTCGCGAATTTCGGTCCAGCGACCGAAGCGATAGCCACCCGTGTTTTCGCCCTGTTTGCCATTGGCCAAGGAGCCGATCGCCACCGCAGCGCGCGGATTTTGCGCGTAGAAGCCTTCGTCCGTCAGATACTTGAACGCGGCATTGGTCGCTGGCAAAAAGCCCGTAGTTTTCGCCCAGTCGGTCATGACCGGGGTCGACTTCAAATATTCGAGGAATTTAGCCACGCCCTTGAATTCATTGGCGCTGCGATTCGGCGCGTTAAATACCCAAAGCGATGCGCCGCCCACGGTCGTTGCGTACGGCCCGCCCTTGGCTTCTGGCCAGTACGGCAGCGGCGCTACGGCCCAGTCGAATTTCGCGTCGCGAATGTAACCACCGTACGCGCCCGAGCTTTGCGTGATCATCGCGCATTCGCCGGACTGGAACGATGCGGAGGCGTCGTTTGAGCGGCCGTTGTAGACGAAATTCTTGTCCTTTTGCATGTCCATCAGCGTTTGCACTTGCTTCACGTACAGCGGATTACTGAAATTCAACTCCGCATTGAGACCGCCGCGCCCATTCGACTGCGTGCCGACCGAGAGGTTGTGGCGCGAGCCGAGTTGCTCGAGCTGAATCCATGCCAGCCACGTCGTCGTGAAGCCGCAATTAGCGGAATTGGTGCTGCGAATTTTTTGCGCCGCAGCAATTACTTCTGGCCACGTTGCCGGCGGTTTGTTGGCGTCGAGCCCCGCTTTTTTGAACGCGTCCTTGTTATAAAACAGCACGGCTGTCGACACATTAAACGGCATCGACAGCAGACTGCCATCTTTCAGGCCGTAATAGCCACGCGCCGGAGCAATAAAATCAGCGGGGTTGAACTGCATCCCTGCGCGCTTGAATACCTCGGAGACCGGCACCACGGCCTTGGTCGCTCCCATCATGTCGCCCGATCCGGCGTCGAACATCTGCATGATGTGCGGCGGATTGCCCGCGCGGAAGGCTGCGACCGCGGCGGCGCGCTGCTCGGGGTACTGGCCCTTAAATGAGACGACCACCTTGTAGTCGCTCTGCATCTTGTTGAATTCCTCGCCGTACTTCGACAGCGTCTCGCCGCCCAAGCCCGTAAGGCCCATCCACATCTGGATTTCTACTGGTTTGTTTTGAGCGAATGCCGCGCCCGAAACGAGCGACGCGCTCATCACGGCGACCGCAAGCGCTTTGCGAATTAGTTTCATAGTGTCTCCTCTTTCCGAAATTTTTATCAACGCGTAAGCGTAAGCTGTAAATGTGACACTTTTGTGCGTGCCACGCAATGGTGGGTTTCACTCACGGGCAACAGGGGCTTTACGGTGTGACTTGTGGGAGCGGTTCTACCGCGATTGCCAGTTCGCAGAGAAATCGCGGTAGAACCGCTCCCACAAGTAACGCCAGCTTGATATAGTGCTAGGTTATGGCTCAAGTCGAATTCAAACAGGTCAGGAAATCCTACGGCAATGTGGACGTGATCCACGGCGTCGATCTCACCATCACGGACGGTGAATTCGTCGTGATCGTCGGTCCCTCGGGCTGCGGCAAATCGACGCTCCTGCGCATGGTGGCCGGGCTGGAACCCATCACCGGCGGCGAAATCCTGATTAACGGCAAGGTTGTCAACAATCTGGAGCCGAAAGACCGCGACATCGCGATGGTGTTTCAGAACTACGCGCTGTATCCGCACATGAATGTGCGCGAAAACATGTCGTACGGTCTACGTATCCGCAAAATGTCCGATGCCGAAATCAATTCGCGCATCGCCAAAGCGGCTGAGATTCTGGAGCTGTCGCATCTTCTTGACCGCAAGCCCAAGCAGCTCTCGGGCGGTCAGCGTCAGCGTGTGGCGATGGGCCGTGCCATCGTGCGCGATCCGAAAGTGTTTTTATTCGACGAACCGTTGTCCAATCTTGATGCCAAACTGCGCGTTGACATGCGACTCGAAATTCAGAAGCTGCATCAGGAATTGAAAGTTACGAGCCTCTACGTCACCCACGACCAGATCGAAGCGATGACGCTCTCGGATCGCATGCTGGTGATGAACTCAGGCATCATCGAACAGGTCGGCACGCCGAAAGAAGTGTACGAACGGCCAGCCTCGCTGTTCGTCGCTAACTTCATTGGCACGCCGGCGATGAACCAGATCTGGGGCGTGCGTGCCGGGCAATCGTTAAAGACCGATGGGGGTGACATGTTCCACGTTGGTGAATTCCCGTCCGTCATCGCTAACGGTGATCGCGTCGCGCTCGGCGTGCGGCCCGAACATCTGCAACTGGTGCCAGCAGCTCAAGCCCGTTTCTCCATCGCGGTTCAGATGATCGAATGGGTCGGCGCAGATGCCTACGCGTATGGTCAGTTCGCGAATTACCGCATCATCTGTCGCCTCGACAACGCCACTGGTGCACGGGTGGGCGACCGCCTGCCGCTGTCGTTCGACCCGCATCGCGTGCACTGGTTTAACGCGGATACGGGCAAGCGGATTTAACGGTTGGCGGGGAATACTTATCCCCGGTTGATCCGCTCTGCCAGGACCACGGAAGTCGTGGTTTTGCTGACGCCCTCGGTCTCACCAATTTCATCAAGCAGCCGATCCAGTGCGTTCGGTGAGTCAGCGCGAATCCACGCTACGTAATCAAACTCGCCACTCACACTGCATACCAGTTTGATTTCCGGCATTTTCGCGAGACGCTTCAACACCTCGCGGCCCGCGCGCGGGGCTACCGACAAGCCCACGTAGGCTTGCAGGCTCTTCTCCAGAGTCGCCTGGTTCAGTCGCACGCTGTAGCCGGTGATCACGCCGCTCGTTTGTAGGCGCTCCATGCGAGCAATCACGGTAGTGCGCGCCACCGCCAGTTTTTTGCTAAGCGTTGTGACGCTCTCGCGCGCGTTCGCCTGCAGCAGCGCGAGTAATTCCCGATCCGTGTCGTCAAGCGACGGGCTTTGAGTAACAGAGGCAACGGATACGTTCTTGCGCACGCTGGACGCCATCAATTCGCCTCAATTCATACAAATCGTTAAATGAACGTCACATATTGTCGCATTTGGCACTCCGTCTCGGGCTTTTTGTGCCTATGAATCGTCAGAACGGCTCTCTACAATTTCAATCATTCAAATAACGGTCAGCACAAAAAATAATGAAAATTGCTCTTCTAGGGGCCGGACATATTGGCCATACGATCGCCCACCTGCTGGTCAACACGGGCGATTACTCGCTGACCGTGGTCGACCAGTCGCAAGCCTCGCTGGACAAACTGGCGAAGCTCACCGTCAACGCCGCAGTCGTCGACAGCAATGACGTCAAAGCGCTTGAAGCGGTGCTCAGGGGTCACGACGCAGTCATCAATGCGCTGCCGTATCACCTCGCCGTGAAAATCGCGACCGCTGCAAAAAATGCCGGCTGTCACTACTTCGACCTGACCGAAGACGTCGCTGCTACCAAAGCAATCATGGGCATGGCGCAAGGTGCCAAAACCGCCTTCATGCCGCAATGCGGACTGGCCCCGGGATTCATCGGGATCGTGGCGCATCACCTCGCGCAGGGCTTCGACAGTCTTGACGAAATCAAGATGCGGGTCGGCGCGCTGCCAGCCTTCCCAACCAATGCGCTCAAATACAACCTGACCTGGAGTGTGGATGGGCTGATCAACGAATATTGCCACCCCTGCGAAGCGATTCATGACGGCGCGGTGACGGCGATGTTGCCCCTTGAAGGGCTCGAACATTTCTCGCTGGACGGCGTTGAGTACGAAGCGTTCAACACCTCGGGCGGACTTGGCACGCTGTGTGAAACGCTTGAGGGCAAAGTCCGCAATCTTGATTACAAGAGCGTGCGCTATCCCGGTCACCGCGCATTGATGCAGTTTCTGTTGTCTGAGCTTCGTTTGATCGACGATCAGCAAGCGCTCAAGGACATCATGCGTAAGTCAGTGCCGACGACAATGCAGGATGTCGTGCTCGTGTTCGTCACCGTCAGCGGCATGCGCGCTGGGGCCTACGTGCAAGAAGTTTTTGCGCGCAAAATCTTCGCGCAGCGCGCCACCAACGGCGACGAGGCATTGTCGGCCATTCAGATCACCACTGCCGCAGGCATTTGTGCGGCGGTCGATTTGTTCCGCGCTGGAAAATTGCCAACGAGTGGGTTCATTCGCCAGGAGCAAGTCGCATTGCCTGACTTTCTGGCAAACCGCTTCGGCATTGCCTACGAGCAATCGCGCCGTATTGAATCTATTTCCTGAGGTTCGCGAACATTTGATTTGGTTTGCACCTGCCGCTTATGCTCTCCTCAGGGCGGCAGGCGCGTTTTCTTCCTGAGCAAGCCAGCCAATCCTTCGTTTTGACTTCGCTACACACACCACACGCCGGAATCGTCATGAAACAAACCGCTCTCAATCTCTGCAAACAACTCGGCCTGACGCTGCCCGCTGACGTCGCCGGAAACGCACTGGTGGCGCGAACGCCGATCACCGGCGAAATACTCGCGACGCTGCCCTGCGCCTCATCCGGCGAAGTCGAGCGAGCTGTTGTCCAGAGTCGCGATGCCTTTCTGGCCTGGCGCTTAGTGCCTGCGCCCGCACGTGGCGAACTGGTTCGGCTGCTGGGCGAAGAGCTGCGCACTCACAAGCAGGCACTCGGAAAACTGGTCGCCATCGAGTCGGGGAAAATTCTTCAGGAAGGCCTCGGCGAAGTGCAGGAGATGATCGACATTTGCGACTTCGCGGTCGGCCTTTCGCGTCAGCTCTACGGCCTGACCATCGCCTCTGAACGGCCAGACCATCGGATGATGGAAACCTGGCACCCACTGGGACCCACGCTCATCATCAGCGCGTTTAACTTCCCGGTTGCGGTATGGGCATGGAATGCGGCGCTCGCGCTCGTTTGCGGCAACAGCACCCTCTGGAAACCATCGGACAAAGCGCCGCTCGCCGCGCTGGCTACGCAAGCGGTATTTGACGGCGCAGTGAAGCGCTATCGCGTTGCCGGTGGCAATGCCCCCGACTCGTTGTCGGCCGTGCTGCTCGGGCGCGCGGATGTTGGCGCAGCACTATGTGCGGACTCCCGTATCCCGCTTGTCTCCGCCACCGGCTCCACGCGCATGGGCCACGCGGTCGGTCAGGCCACCGCCAAGCGATTCGCGCGCAGCATCCTCGAACTCGGCGGCAATAACGCGGCCATCATCGCGCCAAGCGCCACGATGGAGATGGTTGAACGCGCGGTAACGTTCTCCGCCGTGGGCACTGCGGGACAACGCTGCACCACAATGCGCCGGCTGATCGTGCATTCGTCAATTTATGACGCGCTGGTGCCGCGCCTGAAAGCGATCTACGGCAAGCTGCGCATCGCCAGCCCGCTCGACGCAGACACACTGGTCGGGCCACTGATCGACAAGGCCGCGTTCGACGCCATGCAGGCGGCGCTGGTCGAGGCCCGTACGGCGGGCGGTCGTGTGCACTACGGCGAACGTGTCCAGCAGGAACTCGGGGAGGACGCGTATTACGTGCAGCCGGCGATTGTCGAAATGCCCGCGCAGGCCGGTGTGATGTGCCACGAAACCTTCGCGCCGATTCTCTATATCGTCAGGTACGATGGTGGTGTAGATCAAGCCATCGCGCTCAACAATGCCGTCGCCCACGGCCTGTCATCCTGCATCTTCACCAACGATCTGCGCGAGATGGAGCGCTTTCTCTCTGCCGCAGGCAGCGACTGCGGCATCGCGAACGTGAATATCGGCACCAGTGGCGCCGAAATCGGCGGCGCATTCGGCGGCGAAAAAGAGACTGGCGGCGGTCGCGAATCGGGTTCGGACAGCTGGAAGGCCTACATGCGCCGCGCCACCAACACCATCAACTACGGCAGCAAACTTCCGCTAGCGCAGGGCATTCGATTCGACTTGTAGGAGCGGCTCTGCCGCGACTGTTGGCATGGATGAGGTCGCGGCAGAGCCGCTCCTACATCGGTAAACTTCCGCCATGAACCTTCCCGCCTGGCCCTACCCCAAAACTATCGCCCATCGCGGCGCCGGCAAGCTCGCGCCCGAGAACACGTTAGCCGCGATTCGCCTAGGCGTCGCACACGGCTATCGCGCCGCGGAGATTGACGTCAAACTCTCGGGCGACGGCACGCTGTTGCTCATGCACGACGACACCACGAACCGCTGCTCCGACGGACGTGGGCGCGTAGCCGCAAAGACGTGGCATCAACTCGCGTTGCTCGATGCGGGCTCGTGGCATTCGAAGGAATACGCAGGCGAGGCGATCCCCACGTACTGGCGGGTCGCGAAATACTGCATCGCGAATGGCGTGCAACTCAACACCGAAATCAAGCCCTGCATCGGCCGCGAACGCGAAACCGGCGCAGCGGTCGCCCTGGAAACGCAAGCGCTTTTTTCCGACCCAGCGCACGCCGCACTCAAACCGCTCCTCTCATCGTTTTCAACCGAAGCGCTGATCGCCGCCCGCGACGCCGCGCCTGAATTTGGCCGCGCCCATTTGTTCGATAACCCACTCCCCGCCGATTGGCTGACACGCTGCAAGGCTGTCGGCGCAATCGCGATGGACGCGAACTGGCGAACGCTAACGCAAGACACCGTGAACGAGGCGAAAGCCAGCGGACTACGCGTCGCCTGCTACACCTGCAACGATCCCGATTCGGCTGAGAAGTTGTGGGGCTGGGGCGTAGATACGGTGATCACCGATGCGGTGAATTTGATTCCGTTTCGGGTCTGAACTTACGCGTTCAACTTAACCGCGGCAGCGGCTAATACGGCCCCAGAACAATGCGACCGTTTTGCCGTCCTTCATCGCGAGCGGAATCGTGACCATACTCCGCGCCTTGGCGTAGCGCTCTGTCAGGCTTTGCCGTGTGATCAAAAACGCTGCGAGCAAGGCGTTGTACTGCGGCGTTCCGAAAGCTTGCAGCAGGCTCAGGATTGTCGGCTCAATCTGATAAACGGCCTTTGGACTATTCGCCGGTCGGTCGGGCTTATCCGGGTTGTAGCGACAAATCGTAGCTTCAACAAACTGATGCATCGACTGTCGCCGAAATGTTTCTCGGGTGTTCGGCGCATATTCCACACCGTAATGCGATTTCGCCCACTCCATGATCGGCGTGATGCCGATGAGTGGGTCTCTGCACGCAGTCCACCGCGTCGACGGTTTGACATCTACCAACGCGAGCAAACACAGCGCTGATCTCTCGTTCAACTGCGCCCTCGGCATGCCGAGGCTTTTCAGAAAGTGGAGCGCGTCCTGCAGTTTTTTCTTCTTGCTCATGCCGACCGCACCAGTTCATCAGTCGCGTCTTGGCTCAGATTACGGCTGTACGCTCGCCCCATACGCTCAAGCTTTTCAATGCTAGGAAATTTCATGTTGCGCAGATCGGTAGCGTTCACCTGCG
>Ga0105044_10002828_pt1 | contig 23776 bp, 21 predicted proteins | sample MAT01_FD_78092 | JGI IMG/M metagenome (GOLD analysis project Ga0105044, IMG submission 78092) | Freshwater microbial communities from Lake Fryxell liftoff mats and glacier meltwater in Antarctica - MAT-01 | ecosystem: Environmental > Aquatic > Freshwater > Ice > Liftoff microbial mat | place...
GGGGGCCGCTTGTTGGCTTCGGGCACCGCTGGTGAGCTTCACAACATGTTGGCGGACCTGCCGCAGGATCTTACTATCACCTGTTCCAACGTGGAACTGCTTTCTCAGAAACTCGCAGTGGCCTCTTGGTTAAGCTCGATGCAAGTAGATAGAGCGCAGAAACGAATCCGAGTTTCGGTGAGTCAGCCGCTCGAGCTGTATGCCTCGCTTGCGGAATGGTCCGCAACAGAGGAGTTGGAGATCACGGAACTTGCCGGATCCGAGGGGGATCTCAGCTCGCTTTTCCGGCAATTGGTCTCGCGCCATCGCGGGGTGCGCGTCAGTAGTCGTGCCTAGTTCTGTCCATTTGCGTTCTCGTGGTTGTCCCCTGGTGAGAAAGAAAGAAAAAGAGTCAAACGATGAGCACTACTCTCGAGCAAACCGGATCGAAGCCATCATTGAATTGGCTCTATCGTCAGAACTGGTTTTTGGATACGACTCCGATCTGGGGAAGCGTAGGTATTCTCGGTATCTATACCCTACTTTTGCTTGGTATATCCCTGTGGCGAGTTCAAGGCTAGCCAATATTCCTGGCAAACGGAGTTGTAGGTTTATTGGATTCCGATGAATGGAGGGCTAATTTGCTGTAGCTACTTCGGCAAAGCTTGAGAAACAAAATCGAACAGGACTTGGGTGGTTGGTTCTTCGGAGATCCCTAGGGTTTCGTTCAGTTTGGAATGGTCCGTGTTCTTTGCGCCATAAACTTTGTTTCGAATTCCAGCTTGGGTGAGTGAGTTTCCAAGTGTTTGCGCTTGAGCGGTCGTGTCCGGATGACCGTTGACGTAAAAGATCAAAAAAGGCGGAATACCTTTGCCTGACGCGATGTGGGTAACGGCTGAGAAATCGATATGCTTGACCGGGTCGCTCCCAAACTTGACCCGATGACCTCGGTTGGGTTGCGGCAGCCCATGCACTTGGTTCCGAATCTCGGCCGTCGTGATTATGGCCGGCACGTCGTAGGTATCGCCATCCACCGGAACGCAGCCTTTCACTATGTCGAGTGCTAGGCCTTCCGACTTTAGGTAGCGATCGTCGGTACACACGATTGCGGCGAGTTGCGCTCCGGCTGAATGCCCCATGATGAAGAGTGATTTGGGATCGCCCCCGTAACGGTCGATGTTATCGTGAACCCAGTGAATCGATTTGGCGATGTCGCGAATAATCGTCCCCATGTCGACCGTTGGGAGCAAGCGATAATTGGTGGAGACAAACACGAGACCTTTGTCCATGAATGCTTGTGGTTTCACTTGGACGTTCGCTTTGTCACCCGTTTCCCACCCGCCACCATGAATCCAGAAGACCACTGGCAGTTTTCCTGCATCTTTGGGCGAGTAGATGTCGAGTCGCTGTAGAGGCTCGGATTGCTCGCCGTAAGGAACGTCGCGAGCGATCGGCTGCGCTTGCGATGGCGAAACCAACCACAGGCACCAAATGGCGAAGAGGAACAGGTATTTCACGATATGGTTTCCTTTTGTTTTTTCCCAGTCGTTGTCAGGGCTAAAAAGTGGGGTAAGCTTCCAGCCTGCCATCGGTGATTCATCGCAAGCGCCACTGGGCCAACCCCATCTGTTTGGTAGGAAGAAGGGCTAAACTAAAGCAGGCTATCCAGCAGCAGCCGCAGCTTGCGTAACTCCTGTCTCATGTCCATCCCCTCCATGGGAGTCATGTCGACGCTCAGTGCCTGATCATATCCGACACCTTGGAGCTGTGTAATCAATCGGCCGTACTCGATCTCGCCTTGACCAACACGCACTTGCAGTTGGTCTTTTTTCGAATCGCGAAGCTGAACGTGGTAGACGTATTTCAGCAGTTTGTCGTAATTTTTGTTGCGATGGTTGCTACAAAGGTAATGGCTTGGGTCGAGCGTGAGCCCGATCCCCGGGACGTAGTCGCATAGGTTTTTGACGGTGTCCGGATCTTCGCTCAAACGCCCTATTTGGCTTTTGAGGCCAATTCGGACGCCCCTGTCGCCCGCGATTCCCACCAGTTTCTGGAGGTGTTCGACTTCCTGGTTGAAAGGAGTCCCGTGTTCGCCACTCGGAATCGTCAGCGAAACCACTTTGGTGGCTTTCGCAAGATCGCAAATTTTGGCGAAGCGTTCGTAGTAAACGTCCCCCTCGGCTACGATTTTGACGCTATAACTGCAGATGTCCAATCGATGCGTGTCTCGCACCAAACGCAGGCATTCGTCGTATTCCTCGACAATTCGGGCGGGTGGCATTTGGCCGCCATTGTCGTCAAGGACAATTTCCACGCACGTGAATTCCAGATCGCTCAGGACCTCGATCACGTCAGGGAATGGGATATTCGGAAAACAATCAGTTGATGCGGCGACAAACACGACGTATAGCACTCCTTTGGAACAGTCAACCTTTTGGAACAGTCAACTTTAAGGGCACCATTATCCGTGCGAACGACAACCTGACAACCTCGCTTTCAAAACATGTCTTCCAACGATCCGCTGCAAACGTCCTTGACACGCTTGGGTTCCCAATCCAGAAAGGGCTCCGATTCCCAGCTTGCGCCCGTTTCGAACCCAGAACCGTTGCCCAAAGAATTGGCGATTGAAGCCTCCACGCCCTTGCAATTCGTGCCGGGCGTTGGTCCGCAGCGGGCCGCATTGTTCCAAAAACTGGGACTTCGACGTGCAATCGACTTGGTTTTCTTTTTCCCGAGGAGCTACCAAGATATCGCCCCTTATCAGAGTATTACCGAGCTGGAACCTGGCATTCGGGCGAGTGTGATCGGTCAAATCGTCGATTTAGATCAGCGATTTAGTTTCGAAGGGCGGAGTAGCGTCGGCATCTTGCTCGCAATCGACGGGGGTGGATATGTCCGATGTGTTTGGTACAACCAGCCCTTCCGCCGTCAGCAATTCACCCACGGCATGCGGGTGATCGCAACCGGGGTGCCCAAGCCGACGGGCGTCTCTTTCGAGATGCGGCATCCCGAAACCACCATCCTTGCGGCCGACCAACCTCCGCCAGAAGCCAAGCCGATGCCGGTCTATTCACTGACCGATGGTTTACAGCAACGACACGTTGCCAGCGCCATTGCCACCGTTCTGGAACAGCTCATCGAAACCGTTGAGGAAGCACTGCCCGATTCGATTCGTCGAGCGGCCGTTCAGCGCGGCCAGTCCCCCGGTACCGTAGCCGCTGGCGAACTCCCCAAGGATGAAAAAGGCCAGAATCTCGGTTCTTTGCTCGGGATCGTTCAATCGCTCCGTTGGATTCACCAGCCCGGCTCGATCGAACAAGCCAACGAGGCCCGTTATCGCTTTATCTTCCAAGAGCTCTTCGTCTACCAGTTGGCGCTCGCAATGCGCCGCCATCGATTACAACACGACAAGCCGGCTCCGAAGATTGAAGCGTCCCCGATGATTCATGCCAGGATCCTGAAGCGATTTCCGTTCGATCTAACTCCAGATCAGCTTCACGCTATCGAGGACGTCCGACGCGATATGGCTCAGGATGTGCCAATGAATCGACTCATTCAAGGGGACGTGGGTAGCGGCAAGACAGTCATCGCTCAGTACGCCATGTTGAATGCCGTAGCGAGCAAGCAACAGGCGGCCCTGATGGCTCCAACGGAACTCTTGGCCAGACAGCACTTTTCACGCCTCCAAAAGCAACTTGCGGGCAGCCAAGTGATGGTCGAACTGCTAGTCGGGTCGATCTCGCAACGCGAGCGAACCGAACTGTTGCAACGGATCGCCATCGGTACCGTAGATCTCGTCGTCGGTACCCAGTCGCTGTTGAGCGAACATGTTCACTTCGAATCTCTAGGGATGGTCGTGATCGATGAACAGCATAAGTTCGGGGTTCAGCAGCGGGCCAATCTCCGGGAGTCTAGAGTTGTTCCCCACTACTTGGTCCTGTCCGCGACACCCATTCCCCGGACCATTGCGATGACCGTTTTCGGCGATCTCGATGTCTCGATCCTGCGAGACAAGCCACCGGGCCGCGCTGCGGTTCATACGTACCTAGGAAGCGACGCTCAGCAAGCCAAGTGGTGGGCGTTTGTCGTTAAGCAAGTGCAAAGCGGACGTCAAGCCTACGTGGTTTCCCCTCGAGTCGATTCCGATCCCGACGCCGAGGTGCTGGGGGCAGAGCAGGTTTATCGTCAGCTCATTGATGGGCCCTTAGCCGGAATGCGAGTTGAGCTGTTGCACGGCCGAATGGACGGTCACGAAAAGCAAGCCAAACTCGATGCATTCACCGCTGGCCATACACAAGTGCTCGTCGCAACCACCGTTGTCGAGGTGGGAATCGACGTTCCAAATGCGACCGTTATGACTATTCTCGATGCGGATCGAATGGGCTTGGCACAGTTGCACCAACTGCGAGGCCGCGTATCGCGAGGAAGCTTTCCGGGGTACGTGTGCGTCTTTGCAAAACAAGGCGTTGCACCCGAGGAAAATACCAGGCTGAGCGTGTTGGCTTCGACCGACGATGGATTTCGTCTCGCAGAACAAGACTTACAGATGCGAGGGCCCGGGGACTTGTTGGGAACTAAGCAGATTGGCTTACCGCCTTTGCGGATCGCAGATCTGGTCCGCGATGCCGAGGTCCTGGGCCAGGCTCGCGAGTTGGCTCAGAAAATCATCGCGATGGACCCAACGTTGGATTTCCCAGAGCACTCAAAGCTGAAACGGCAGGTAACACAGAAACATGGGGCCGTTGTCAGCCTCGGGGACGTTGGGTAGTTTTGTCGAGGGAGCCGAAGCTTTAGTGAAATGCATTGAAAGTTCAGGATATCGAAATCGGTGCTAGCGGGCGGACGACTGATCCTGACTGTATTGCAAATCGCAATACACTATGTGAAAAGGAGAATTCAATGGCTAAATCGAGAACCACAACGAATCAAAACTCGCCCAGCGCGCTTATGGTTCGGTTGGACGAGGAAAGCAAGAGGCTTGCTTTCCCGTGCCGCGGAATTACGGCACATTAGCGTTAGCGATTACGTCCGGCAAATCACGGTTGCACAGGCCCGCAAAGAGGTTGATGGGGCCAGCGAGCGGACAATTGTATTGACGCCTGATGAGCAACTAGCAATCTGGAATGCTTTGAACACGCCCGTTAAGCTCACACCCTCGCAAAAGATTCTCGGCAAGATCATGCGCGGCAAATCGTGAACAGAGTCCAGTTTCAAATGGGCTTCAGGATGGATCGTCTCCAGAGATCTCATCGACGCAAGGCGTTTTGCAGCGGGCAACTTCTGGTGGACGACTGGTTAGCGACCAAGGCGTTACACCACCAGGATAAACACCTTTCAGTCACGAAGGTGCTGCTCGACGAAGCCGAGGCGATTGTTGGCTATTACACTATGTCAACAGGACAGGTTGACTTTGGCGATCTTCCGACTGAAATGGCGAAGAAACTCCCCAAACGAATGATACCTGTCGCCCTCCTCGCCTGGCTCGGCGTGGCCGAAGTTTGCCGCGGCAAAGGGCTGGGGCGATTACTACTGGCTCAGGCCCTACTTGACTGTTACGACGCGGGGCAAAGCTTTCCCTTCATCGCTGTCATTCTCGATTGCATCGACGACAAGCCTAAGACGTTCTATCAACGCTTCGATTTCACCCAATTGCCTGGGCATCCCTACCGTCTGTACCTAACGGCAGACCAGCTTAAATCGATGATAGCTCCCTCTGAATAAGGTCGTGAGGCATGGCAAACCCGGGTCGATTCGGTCGATACGATGGCTGGTATCTGGCGGCGATTTCGAACGACCCGTGTAAGGTGAGTATGAGGAACGTGACTTCTATGACTTACCATTCATGTTGCATACAATTCTTGCAGCCGATCTCTACTATAACGATCTTGAGCAGTCAGTTATGCGGATGGCGAAAAGTAGTTTGCAATATCGCCAGCGCTGACATTGAGCCAAGTCATGTGCCTCCAGAACACGCTGACATTACTCGGGGCATCACCTAGGGGCAGTACAAAGCGGGGGCGAGTGCTAACAACAATTAAATTCTCCACTCGACGCTGTGCCTTTTCAAGTTGGTTGATGGAATCCAAAATCTCGGTTCCGCTACTATTTTGACACATTGCCAGTCGATCGAGTAACCCGGAGCATTGCGATCGCGATTGCACTCTATTGGCGAGCGTAGGCTTCGAATCCGCAATAGCCACCGTGATGATTCCGAAATTAGAAAGTGCCATGTGATGGGCGAGCGTGGCGACAAATTCGATCGCCATATCTTCGGCTTGAACAACAGACTCCGACGTCAATAAAGCTTTCCCTTTCTCAGAAGGACGATAGAGATCAAGCAACAAAACCAGCTCTCGGCTGTCGGCCTGCTCGAATTGTTTGACCACCAGGGCACTGCGTCTGGCCGAAGATCGCCAATGAATCCAACGTGGACTGTCGCCTGATCGGTAGGCCCGCAATCCAAAGAACTCTCCCTCATCGGACATGGACCGATTGTGCCGAAGCTTGGCACTATTGACTCGTCGATCGAATAACTCCTGCCAGGCAGGAAGCAGCCGGCCAATAGCCGGCTGAACGATAAAAGTGTCATTTCCCTTGGTGGGCAAAATTCCTCGCATCAATCCGAGCGGAAAACGGGTCGTGAGTTCGATCCCAGAGAATTGAAACGTGCCGTGCCGCTTCACTACGCATCGATACGATTGAAATCGCGACGTTCGCGGTGGGATCGAATCAAACAGCAACCCGATGCCTTGCGAGATGGGACGGTGCGATGGGTCGCTCGAAAGCTGAAACATACGATCTTGTGCAAGCACCAGCCAAGACCCCAGCCAACGCTTGGGGTTCTTAATGCCTATCTCCACTTCAAAACTTTTTCTGGCTTGCATCGACCGGGGAAGACGGCGATAGCAGTTCAGCCCATACAACGTCTTAGCGCAGACTCGCCATTGCACCAGCAAAGTAGCAAACAGCGTACCTCCAAGAATAATGAGCAAATTTACATCTCGAAGGATAGCTCCCAACAAAACAAAACTAGCCATGAACCCTACTTGCAATCCTTCGCGTGTGGGACGAGTCGATACGGGAGTGACCGCATTCTTGGCAGTTCGAAAAAGACGGAATGGCCACCTCGCGTAGTGCCACAGCCAAAGCAAAGCCTTTGCCCCACCCAATTCTTCGGGCATGGCCGGACGGACGGACTTGGCTCGATCATCCGCTGTCATGTTGGAACTTGGATCGATTCTAAACATCGCTGGATGATCGCTTCGGCCTCACTCCTTTCGCTCCCTGCCGCAAAACCGCGAGGTAGCACTCGGTGGGCAAGAACAGGTATAGCCATTCGTTTGATGTCGTCCGGTATGACGTAGTTTCGACCGGCGAGCATAGCGGATGCTTGAGAAGCTCTATATAATGCCAATGCTCCGCGGGTACTGACCCCCACCTGCAACTCATGATTCTTTCGAGTTTGCTCAACGATATCTTGCAAATAGTCGAGCAGTGAATCCTCCACTTGGACTGTCCTCGTCAACACTTGGGCATTGCGAATCTCGTCCAGCGTGACCACGGGCTTCAAGTGGTCAACGGGTTCACCTCCGCAATGCGATCGCAACACACCCCGTTCCGCCTCGCGGTCCGGATAACCCACGGTGATGCGCATCAGGAATCTATCCAACTGACTTTCAGGCAGGACATAGGTCCCCTCAAACTCGAACGGATTCTGAGTTGCTATCACCAAGAACGGATCGGGCATCGAATGGGTTTTGCCATCCACCGTCGCTTGCCGCTCGCTCATCGCTTCGAGCATGGCGCTTTGGGTTCGCGGGGGAGCGCGATTGATTTCGTCTCCCAGAACGATATTCGCAAAAATCGGGCCCGGACTAAATTTAAATTCGCCGTTGTGATAAATACTGCTACCCACGATATCCGACGGAAGTAAATCGGGGGTAAATTGGACGCGTGTAAACTTACCATCAATGCATTTCGCCAACGCCTTAGCGACCAATGTCTTTCCTACTCCAGGAACATCTTCGAGCAAAATATGTTCGCCCGCCAACAGGGCGATAATCGTCTTTCGCACCACTTCGATTTTGCCCAAAACGACCGATTCCATGTTGGTTTCAAGTCGTTTAAGAACAGTTTGTACCGATGAATTCATTCATTTCCTTAATGCGATAGGCGACACCCCAAGTATCTGTCCAGCGAATGGAATAGCCCGCCCGCCGCAACCACCCAGTGCATGATAGCCTATTTTGATCACCTTGACTGCGGGCCGACTAGCGGCGACTCAGCCGACCGTAAGCACCAGCAATCACCAGCGCTAGCGCGATCAATCCGAATCCGTACCAAACCGTCGCAGGTACTCCCCAAAAAGAAATCGATGCGAACCAAGCGTTTGCGAAAGCACACAGGAAGATAAATATAAAGTAGACCGTTGAGAAGCAGGCCAGGAGTATCAATCCGATTCTCTGGCGCGACGCGATCGCAGACGACGATTCCTGATCCACTTGGTTTTCGGTGTGCAGCATAAGTCGTTTTGATCGTAAGGTATGGCTTGGGTTCGTAGGTGGCTAGGATGCTAGGCTTGCGTATTTTTTCGAGAGCATGTTCCGAGGCCATGCAAAGCCTAAACCACTCCCCGCCAATAGTTCGGTAGGAACGCCTCCGCCTAAAATGTGGAACATCGGGCGGTACAAGGACTCCCAGTCTTTGTTTCCGGCTGGGCAATACTGTCGTCCATTCCCCTCGACGGCTGTCACGCCAGCGATGTGCGATGCCAGTGCGGCGGATGTCAGGAACGAGGCGCCGACACAGGTAAGGTCTTGCACATAGATCTTCATTCCGTAGTGTTTGGCAGCAGCAGCGAACAAAAGTGAATCGCTGATCCCTTTGCACGCTTTGAGTGCGACTCCCGAGTACCCTTGCTGTTTGGCAAACATGAGGGCATCCAAATCGGTCAAGGATTCATCGATCACGACCGGCTTGAGACGGCTTACGCGATGCATAGTGACTTCTTTTCGAGCTCGCAGATCCCGTTGCATCGGCTGTTCGATGTAATGCAGTTTTTGGGTCGAATCCTTGGACAATCGATCCAGTCGTTCTAAGAAATCGATGACGTAGTCTTCATTCTCGCAAGCCTCATTGAAATCGATCGAGTAGGTCCAATTGCGAGTCGGCGCGCATCGCATCGCAATCCGATCGATCTCGAACACACGACCGACATCGGCATCCAGGTCTTGGCCCGTGATCTTGACCTTCAGGTGAGACAGCTGTTGTTTGTTGATCCATTCCTCTAGTGTTTCGGGAAGGCCATCGTCCAATTTGCGGTTCAAGTCCGCTGCGGAAAGTGGGTCGAGTGATCCTACCAAATGGTAAAGATTCAGGGTTGGAGTCGGATTCGTCAAAACCACATCGCTGAAGTGCTTGCCGATAAAATCTTCACCTAGCCAGGGAGACAAATCGGAACCAAGGATCTCCGGAGTAAGCAGCTTGAAACAGTTGGTATTGTGAAGTCGGCCGAAGGCATCGTGCAAGGCAATGTCGGTACTGGACATAGCCAGGGCGACGGCCAAGTCGGGAATGGCTTCTTGCAGCTTCATCGCTGCAGCCAATTCGATAGCTTGCTGTTTTGCTATCGCTTTGAGTTGCATGGCCAGGGCGATGGGATGCCCCGCAGGATCTAAGGAAGTAGCCGCCATGGCAATTTTTTCTGCCAAGCCAATCACTGTTCGAAGAACCTGTTCCGGCGTGAGAAACTTGCTGGGCCAGGCCCAAGCGGTCCCCATGGTCATTTCTCCCATACCGTGAGCGACCTTCTTTTTGCCTTTATCCTCGATCGTGACGGTCGTTCGAAAAACAGTCACATCCTTTACGACACGACCGCCAAATTTGAGGGGCGAACGGTAAATGAAGGGGAACTTCTCGAATTCAACTTCGATGACACTGATCTTTGAGTTCTTGGACATAAGGCTGCAGCAAAACTAAACAAAAGGGAAAAACATCAGATCCGTCGATAGCATACGGCCCCGGAATGCCGTTTCGAAACCCCTAATAGTAGGAAATTCCGGGCTGGACCCAAATCGCCCAAAATCGTACAAGTCCAATGTGGGTCCCCCCGTCTTGCCATATCCGCCCAATCACCCAAGCCTATGTCCAGCGGTTCTGATCAACGAATTCGGCACGTCGCGATCGTGCTTCAAAGTCTGGATTCCGCCACTTCTCGGGGTCTTTTGAGCCAACTCCCCCCAGCTCAAAGCAAACTCGTGCGCCAAGCCATGGTCAATCTTGGGAGCATTACCCCCCAGGAACGGGCATCCGCTTTCCAGTCGATGCAAGGACTTCTGGGAAACGTACCATCGCTAAACGGCCCTCATCCCAAACAGTCCGCGACCAACGCAAATCCCTCGCCTGCCGTTCAACTCCTGGCCTTGCAGTCCTCGTCCAATACCGACCAAATCGAATTCAGCCCCGCTGCCACCCAACAAACAGACCAAACCAGCTGGCAAACCCAACCCGTACAAACGCTACCACCACGTCCGGACATCCGCTGGCAACGTCTCCCCCCGGACGCTTTGGCTGAAATCTTGCAACGCGAACGTCCCATCGTCATCGCAACTGTGCTCAACCAAGTCTCGGTCGAGCACGCCACGGCCATCGTACTAGCTCTCCCCATCCCGGTCGCCTCAGCCACCTTGGCCGCGTTGCCCCATCTCCATTTGACGGACACTGCTATCCTCCAAGATATCCAACAAGAACTGGAACGCAAAATCGGCCAATACCAAGGTCAATTCCAAATTCCGAGTCAGGCTTCCCCGGAGGGAATCTCCCGGCTGCAAGCGATCGTGGCCAGCATGCCGGTCGCTCAGCAAGAAATCTGGACCAACGCGATTTCCCAGTCCAATCCCGTCCTGGCTACGAAGCTCGGCTGGCATCCTTTAGCTCGACCGGCATTGGCTGCTGCCCCCAACCCACCCAGTATCAACTCTGCGTCTGACCGTACTTCCTACAAACAGTCTCCCAATCCAACGCGGCCCGAGCACAAGGATTTCTTTGACGAGTCGATGATTTTGCCCTTTACCTCGCCATCCGACCATTCTTCGAGAATTTCTAAGGAAAGTTTAAAGCAGCAGGTTGCGCCGAAGTTCAATGAAACAGTCCAGCATTCCACCACGAGTGCCAACGGCATGGAAGACTTGTTGCAACTGACCGATCGAGAGTTTGTCGCGGTCTTGCACGCGTGCCAACCGCAAATCGTTCTGCTAGCGCTCAGCGGAGCAAGCAAAAAAATGGTCGCCCGGGTCGAACGGCTCCTACCGGCCAAAGACATCCAACGACTCCGCAAACGACTGAACAGCCAAGGACAAATCAACTTGCGCGAAGTCGACGCGGCTCAAGCTCGCATCGTGGAGACCGCCGCGAAGATGCGAGCAGCCGGCCAATTGGGCGCCATGGCAAATGTTTCCTCTACAACAGCAGCATAAACATGGCTAGCGTTTTCAAATCCAAATCGTTCACTCAAGGGTCGAATACGGCGCAAGCGGAGGTCTTCAATTGGGAAGATGTCGCCGATCGCGCTAAACAGTATATTGATACCGTCCGCGAACAAGCACAACAATTGCTGCGCGATAGCCAATCCGAATGCAATCGACTCAAAGAACAAGCCAAAGTCGAAGGGACCCGCTTAGGCGAAAACCATGTCGAGCGACTCGCCATGCAAATGGCAAGTCAAATCGCCGAGAAAAGAATCGAGGAAGCATCCACGAACGTCCGTGTGCTGTGCGAAGATCTTGAGCTAGCTACTCAGCAATGGCTTCGACAATGGCAACACGAAACTATTACTTTTGCTATCGGCATCGCCGAAAAACTTCTATCGCGTCAGATCGAAGCCGACCCCGCCATCCTGATTTCTTGGATCGAAGACTCGGTGCGTCTCATCCAAGGCCAACGTCAAATCCTACTTCGCATTCACCCCGAGGATGCGCAACGCCTTTCGACAGCCCTCACGGACATGGTCGAGGGCATGAAGCCGTCTATCGAAATTCAAGTGGCCGAAGACGTCACGGTCGGCAAGTTTGGAGTCATCCTGCAGACTCCGGATACGACCATCGATCGCTCGCTCCAAACGCAACTCAAACGGCTTGTCGAAGAACTGTTATAGCTATGACCAATTCCATTCGAGCGAGCTTGCTCTCCAATAAATTCCCCAGCATTCCTCGTAGCAAGCACTGGAACCACTGTCTGCAAAGGATCGTACCCTACGGTATCACGGGGCGAGTTCGCAGCATTCGAGGAACCACCGTCGTGGTCGACGGGTTGCCTGTTCCGGTCGGAGCCCTAGTCCGCATCCTGCGCCGCAACCAAGATCCAGTACAAGCCGAAGTGATCGGGTTCGACGCCGGTCGAACCATCCTCGCGCCTCTCGATAACTTCGATGGTGTTGGCCAAGGAGACACAGTCGAACTCTACCAATCCTACCGATCCGTCAACGTTTGTCCCGAACTGATCGGCCGTGTGCTCGACGCTACCGGGACCCCGATAGACGACGGACCTCCGCTTCCCTTGGGCACCAAGATGCCCTGTGACGCCGCCCCCGTTCCGGCCTTGACACGACCACCGATCGACAAGATCTTACCGACTCAGATTCGAACGATCGACGCGTTTCTCACGATCGGCTTCGGACAACGGATCGGAATCTTCGCCGGCTCTGGTGTCGGCAAAAGCACCTTGCTCGGGATGCTCGCTCGAGGCACCCAAGCAGACCACGTCGTGATTGCCCTCATCGGCGAGCGAGGCCGTGAAGTTCGTGAGTTCCTCGATCGCGACCTAGGCGAAGAGGGACGCAGCAAATGCGTTACCGTGGTTGCGACCAGTGACCAACCGGCTCCGAAACGCATCCTGGCTGCCAAGACCGCCACAGCAATTGCCGAATCCCTGCGCGACCAAGGCAAGAATGTCTTGCTGCTAATGGATTCGGTCACTCGATTCGCAATGGCTCAACGCGAAATCGGCCTAGCAGCCGGCGAAGTCCCTACCACACGCGGCTATCCACCCAGCGTCTTCGCCATGTTGCCACAGTTGGTTGAACGGACCGGGATCAACCAAAAAGGAAGTATCACCGCTCTCTATACGGTTTTGGTCGAAGGGGACGATGCAAACGAACCCATCAGCGACGCTCTGCGCGGCCTGCTCGACGGCCACATTCATTTGTCCAGGAACATCGCCTCGCGAGGACGCTACCCCGCCATCGATGTTCTCCCAAGCCTGAGCCGTTTGCAAACGCAGTTGATCTCGCGTGAAATGCGACACGCAGCCGAAGCCGTTCGGACTCTCATGGCGGTCTACAAAGAAAACGAGGACTTGATCAACATCGGAGCGTATCAAAAAGGAAGCAGCACCACGATCGATCGCGCCATCCAATTGCGGGCCGCAATCGAAGCCTTCCTGGCACAGGAGCAACACGAACTCATTCCCTGGGAACGTTCCATGGAGGAACTCAAAAAGCTAGCCATGGTGGCAACCGCGGCCACTCCCGTGGCTCCCGTAGCCAACGGCAATAACGGCAATAACGGCGGCGCATTCGCGCCCGCCCTTTCCGGAAATCGAGCGGCATAGCAACCCATGGCAAAATTCCGCTTAGCAACTCTTTTGAAAATCCGCGAACGCGATCGCGACTTGGCCGCTAAAGGCGTTCAAGAGGTCCACATGGCCCTCGAAAAGCTCAATGAGACGCAACGCGAAATAGATCAAGCCAATCTGGAGATGAACAACGCTCGCAAGAACTCTAGTTCAGGTGCAATCGATCTACGCCAGATCCTCGATGCGCAACGCTATCAAATCGTTTTGTCCGCTCAGTCTGCCCAAATTGCCGACCATCGCAGCAAACTCCATCAAGAGTTAGAGCGCCGCCAGTTTACCCTGGTGCAAGCTCAAAAAGCGGTGAAATCTTTAGAAAAACTGAGAGACCAACGCGCCCAGGCTGCCGACGATCAAGCATTAGCCAAACAGCAGGAAAGGCTGGACGAGTGGTCGAGTATCCGTCACGCCATGGGCTCCATCCGCGAAGCCCGCGAACCCTAAAGAACCCTGAAGGAAACAAATCGTGAAAAAACTTGTAAGCTTCTTCCTTTGGTTCTGCGCCGCGACTTTCCTTGCACAAATTTGCATCATCGGCCTAGCTGCATTTAAAGGGAATGTCGACCGCAATACGATTTCCCAAGTCATCGGCTTGCTCAACGGTATCGATATCCAAGGCGAACGCTTAAAGAAAGCATTGATCAGCAGCCGAGCAGTACCCACCCCAACCTATCAGGATGTGCTCGAACAAAAGACCGATGCTTTGCTCCAATTGGACAGCCGCAGCCTTTCGCTGGAAAACTACAAACGTCAACTCGACGATCGGCAGCGCGAACTGCAAAAGCAAATCAAGGACTTCGACCAACGCCGAACTGATTATCTGGCTGCAAATGACAAAAGCCAAAAAAACGCCAAAGCTGAACTCCTTCGCGAAGTCCAAATCATTGTCGAGAGTCTAGCTCCAGAAGAAGCCAAAGCCCAGTTGTCACTCAAACTGGAAAAAGGGGAGAAAGGGGATGTTGTAGCGATTATTCGAGGTATGGCTGCCGATAAGAAGAAAAAGATTTTAGGCGAATTCACCAGCAAAGAGGACCAAGAGAAGCTGTCCGAAATCCTGAGTGAAATCCAACGAATAGAAGAAAAAGCTCCTGATATCGCGGGAGCAACGCCAGGCAAACCCTAAAGGACGCACTCCGATGGCCATCGATACCTCGATCAGTAAAACTTCGGCCGCCGATCCGAAGAACCTGCCATCTTTTCGCAAGCAATCGTCCAACGCGATCGATGTAAACCGGCTTTCGTTTTTCGACGAGCTATTAGGAATAGGGCAATTCTCTTCGCAGATTCCCGATGCTTCCACTCTCCCATCCCCTTCATCGCCGGAAAACAACGGGACCACCGAACCCGCTTCCGACGAACGAAATGCAGACAATGCCTCAGAGTTGGCTCCGTTCGACTCGAGCTCCCCCTCGCCACTCGTCCCTTTACCTCAGGCTATTTCCCCGACGGAGAAACAGCGTCCGGAACAACCCGTGATCGAAGTTCCCCGCGGCAAGTCCGACAGCAACCCTCAGAGAATTGTTGCGGCTTCCGAAAGCGGTGGCACTGCTTCCTCCCAGGGTACAGCTAGCGTAATTGAAACCGATCGAGAGGGAGCTTCCGGCGACGATTCCTCGGCTGTTTTGCATGAGAGTGTTTTGAACGAAGTGGAGCTCGACTCCGAGCTATCGTCCCAAAAAGAGGGAGCTTTCGACATAGACATCGAAGAACTCCATCCGGCGGTGGGTAAGGATGAGAATGCTCATGACTCCCAAAAAGTGCAACCCACGAGGGAAAGCTCGGGCTCCGACAAGCACGCAGAGGACAGGCCTACCGAAGAGGCGCTGGTCTCGCCCGCCCGCGCTGACGAATCTAAAGTCGATTTGCAGAATGGATCTCGAATCCGCCTGGGCGCCGAGCCATCGGAACAGGACCCCTCCAAGATCAAGCCCGCGACCGAAGTAACTCAACCACGCAACAAAAGGGCCGCATATCTCGCCGAACGCGCTTCCGAGGAGACCGATCGTGCGCAACCAACCGAGCCATCAACCTTCGACGCATCGAAGGCCGACTCGACACTCTCCACTTCAGAACCCAACGAAGCTCAGAACCTAGACTCGACGGTATCGTTGGTTTCAACATCGACTGCGTCCTCTCCCATACCACCGTTGACTGGTGCTTTGTCGATTGCTGGGCAACCCCTCAACGGCGTGAGCTCCCCATTGGCAGCCGCCTCGTCCAGCCGCGGACCGGTCGAGAGCATAGGCGCAGGCGGAGCCGCCGCGGGTAGCGCCCTCGGTACAAGCACTTCGATTCCCAGCTACGGCTCTGGTTCTCCGACCAGCCCCGGTCGCGCGGACCAGCCGCGCAGCGAAGCGACCAGGGGCAGTTCAAGCACCGCCATCTCTCCGTACCAAGAAGGCAAACTGGTACAACGAGTCCTTCGAGGCCTCGAACAGCTCTCTGACGGCGGCGGACAAGTGCGATTAAGACTGCATCCCCCTGAGCTTGGCTCGCTTCAAATGTCTTTACGTATCGAAGCGGGACAAGTGTTTGCGAAACTCGAGGTCGAAAGCACCGTCGCGCGCGATGCCCTGCTCAACAATGTGCAAACGCTGCGTGACCGGTTAGCCGAGCAGGGGATGCGCGTTGGTTCTTTCGAAGTCGAGGTGAGCACCGACTCGTCTGAGTTGGGCACCGGTGGTAATCCGCGACGCGACGGAAGCTCCGGCTCGGAATCGCGTTGGGAGAACGCAACCAGCCGTTTTGCAATGCAAAACAGCAACCGCTTGCAGAGCGAGTCCGCCAACGCTGACAGCCCTTCTCCTAGTAGAGTCAGGACCCATGGTTCGTTCGATCAACGCGTATGAAGGCATAGGATAAAGCCTAGCTGGTGCGTTGTATAACCTAAAAAACTTGGGTTAGCAAATTTAGTTGCACGACGCTCCGCGTCGTGATTTCTACGGAGCGGAGCGTCGTACCACTCAGGGCATATCCCAAAACTAAGACCTAAAAATGCACTCGCCATCTACTTCAACAATTCGTCTGCAATCCAAGGGTCCGCCCAGCGGTTAAGCTTTCTAACGCCGGTTCCCGCGTCTTCGAGCAAACGCGGTGGATAGCACCTGTGCATATAGCCAACATGGCCACCGAACTCCGTTCGCCGAAGTACTGTTGAATTCGAGAGTACGACGTTGTCAAACATCCATGCAGGCACAATGGGATCGTGTTGATCGATCAAGATCATCGTTGGAACTTGGATTTGGTCCAACCAAGCTGCGGCTGAGCCAGCGCTATAGTATTCTTCTGCGTCCCGGAATCCGGCTAGCGGGGCGGTCATGGTTTCGTCGAATTTGCGAATCGTTTCAAAAGAAGCGTGGCGCAATTGCTTTTCCCATTGGGGCCAAATCGCGGCTCTCACCTTGGCTTGTTTCCTCAATGCACCCATGAAGTACGAAGCGTAAAGGCGATAGACCCCTTTCTCCATATGGGTCGAGCAATCCGAGAGTCGAATGGGTGGTGCAACCGAAATTGCGCGCAGCACACTCAATTCGCGACTCCCGTCCCCAGCGTCGATTCCTAGATGCTTGCTTGCCAAGAGCTTGAGCAATATGTTGCCCCCGAGTGAGATGCCGGACAATCGCCATCGTCGAATCCCGAGCTTATCTCGCAGATGTATTAGCATACTCCAGATTTCTTCAAAGCAGGCACCGTGGGGTGGCAACGGTGTAAAGCGACCGGATGGCCCCGCACCCGGTAAATCAGCTCGGAAAACTCGGATACCGCGAGCCAGCAGCCAATGGGCCGTCGTGGTCATATACGTGCCCGCATGGGAGGACCCGAGGCCATGCAGAAGCAAAACGGCTTCATCGCTGCGCTGCGTCGCAGGTCGGCTGGGACGGTTCTCAAAAACAAGGCTAGCGCCCTTATCGCCCATCGGAACAAAATGCTCAATGGTTGGTAGCAACGGCGGCTTCGGTTTGAAAAAACCGGTTAGGATGGTTTGAACATGTCCGTTCCGTAGGTACCATGGCGGACGAAATTGTTCCGGTTGTTGTATCACGTTCGCTCGGTTCCGTTTTCTCGAAAGCACCGCGACGGTGCGAATCGAATTGCAAATGTCACTCTTGGTTGTTGGCACAGTAGCTTTCGATACTATCGAAACCCCATCCGATTTTCGCGAACGTATCCTAGCGGTAGCGCGACCTACTTTTCCGACGCAGCCAGCTTCTTCACGCCGGTTCGACTGGTAGGCATGGTAGGGAAAGACTGGCCTGATCGCTACTCGCAATTGCTGTCTTACGGACAAATCGATTTGGCCGGATTGGTCCGCGACCCCACGAAACGTACCTATTTCTGTCACGGGCGATATTCCCCCGATCTTCAAGATCGCGAAACTCTCGTTTGCGAAACCGACGGATTTGGCGATTTTCAACCGATCGCAGCATGCTCTTGGCAGAATGATTACAATCCGGCTATTCAATCTGTAGCCCGAAACCCAACCGTCCTCCCGCATGACACCAGATCCAGAACATAACCCACGAGCTGAGAATAAAGCGGTCTTCGGATTGGCAGTCTACATTTTCTGTATCGTGGCCGTTAGTTCCGTTCTTTTGATAGTCAATACGGCCATGGTGTTCTCACTCACGCAAGGGACGTCAAGTTTGCTACCAGCCATTCCAATGCTCGCCCAAATCTTGGTCTTTACGTTGCCGATGCTGCTGCTTTACCTGGAGTGGTACCTATGGGATGTATTCGCTGCACGACTATTGCGAAGTCGGTCGTGATTCGGTAGGTTTCATGAGCTTTCATGCGAATTCGGTTTCTTCGGGCTGCTCCTCGTCGGGATCGGACGCAATCGACTCGTTAAAGAGATAGCGTACCACCATGGTGGCGTACGCCCCGCGCTGCAGGACAAAGCCAAGCTTCAACGATTGAAAATTTGGATTGAGGGAGTCCGGCTCCCACTCGAACGTAAAGTCTTTCGGACTCAACCACGCGGTCCGAAAGCCCTTTGAGAAAAAAGTATCACGCGGATACTTCAATCGCATTTGCCGAACATCCATTTGCAATGGAGCCAAGACCTCCTCCAAACTCGCCAAAGTTCCGTGTGGCCAGTCGTGTTGGCGGGCCGATGGCAACGGCAATTCCAAGTCCAAAAGGCTCGTGCCGCCTACCGTCCCCTCGAACTTGGCTATCGGTATGGCCAGTTGTCCCGATAGCGAATCCAAACGGTCCAGAGGGCTGCTGCCGGCGCTCTGCTCAATCAGTTGGCTCAACCAGCGGTTCCAAACCCAACTTTGAAATGCGGAAACATAGATCCCTCGGAGATCTTGACGAATCAACGCGACCGCACGCTTGAAATCGGTAGGGTGGTCACACAAGTAGGTTACGATACTTCGGCGATGGGACCGATCGAGCAATGCTTTGCATTTAAGCCAATCGCCCCAATAGTCTCGCAAAATCTCCTTCTGCTCTTTTTCTCGAGGTCGATCGTGCAGATTGGGTTCTGCCATCGCCAAAAAAAGTGCCCTTTCGTAGTTCGTCAAGCACCATGAGACGGCGATCAATTCACCGCAAAAACCGATCGACCCAAAGCGCTGGTCATCAAAATAATTGACAACGCCCGTCTGTTGAATGAACCTGCATCGATCGTTTAGCGAAGCCGCTTGGTCTGCGCCGATACGACGCAATCGAATCTCAAAACGATTGGCCACAATGTCCTTGGCGTGGTACGGATGTGTGATCTGACCCAAATACTCCATCTGAAATGACTTGTCCGTCAGTCCGGAGTGTGGGCCCCGAAAGATCGACAGATACTGTGTCGTGTCGGCATGCCGGTCTTTCATGCCACCGTAACTTAAGTCTTTTCGAGATAGATCCCACTTATGGAGGATGTACTGCATGGCTTCGGGAGTACCCAAACCACATTTGTCTAGTCGGTAAAATCCGAAGGGGCCTTTGGTTGGGCGAACGTCGGTGATTTCTTCGACGCGGAAGTCTTCGGGGAGGGTTTTCAGTTTCATGCAGTACAGCTTAATCGAATGAAAACCCCAGGATAGGGGCGTGAAAATCATCGTTCGTCCCCACACCCGCAAAAGCAAAGCTTTTAGGAGAAATCGGAAACTGGTCGCAACGTGGGGCGTTTGGTTAGTTGCGAAAGATCTCCGGCAACGAAGGATCTTGGCAACCCCATTTCGCGAGACTGAATCGAAAACAGCGTGCGCTGCGTCGATTTGTCAAATCGCATTTCGACAATCGTTCCAATGCAAGCTTCATTTTCTCCCAAAAGGCTCAGAACTTCGACTTGGTCCCCTACCGAAAATCCCTCGTCCTCCACTCTGCTCCAAAGCGTAGGCTTCACGCGAATGGACTGTCCCCCGTATTGCAACCGGTAATACTCCCCGTCAAAGCTATGGCGACGAAAGACACGCGCGCTGGGAATCCAACGGGACGCTAGTTCAACATCCTCGCGATGAATCCAATCGGTGCCTTCGCTCGGCCAAACAAAATAGACTCCGCAATCTGGCATCGTCGGCCAATGGGTCATCGTGCGTCCCCGTCTCGTGCTTTCCGTTTTGATTTGCCACGTCGTAACTCGCCGTCATAAACAGCAGTTTCAACGCAATGCGCAAGCTACCCTTGAAATCTAATCCTTTTTCTAACCCGCAAACTCACATGTCGCAAGTTACCGTGCAATCTTACACAGCTGACGAACACTTGAGGATTACGAGATTCTGGTTATGAATGGCCCCAAACCGCACTTCCTACTCTTTTGCGATGGCAATGTCTCTGCCAACGACAAACTTGCAGGATTCCAACGTGGCCGATGGCGGTTTGTTCTCGAAGATCTTGTCTCTGGCGAAAAGATCGAAGCCACCGATCACGAAACCGCCTGTGCACCCGATCGAACTGCACTAGTGGCTGTCCTGCGCGGCCTGGAAGCGCTCGAGCAACCCAGCCGGGTCACCTTGGTCACGACCAGCCGCTATGTCTCACGGGGTTTGCAATACGGTCTGACGGAGTGGCGCGACAACGACTATTCGTGGGAACGTTTTGGGGCTGTTCAGCCGATCCGCAATGCCGATATTTGGAAACGTATCGATCGCGCCTTGGCGTTCCATCAGGTCCAGTGCCGTTGGATGGCTCAAGAAGATGGAGCGGAAACCACTGAAGAAACAACATCGCCCGCAGAAACGGCTTCCCCATCGACAGCTAGGCCCGCAGAACCCCGGATAGAGTCTCTAGCCGTTACATCCGTAGCTGCACCCGCCTCCCAAATCATTACCAGCCGCGAACACCGACCGTCCCCATCAAAACGTACGCTGGTTTCGACTACCAACTACCAACGAGTCTACGTCGATACGCCACACCTAAACCCGGACGATGTGATCAACCTACCGAGCACGGCGCAAACCCAAAGTGCGACGAGGACGGGAGTCCCCATCGCATCCTGTCCGAACCGTTCCCACAAAAGAAGATCGTATTCGATTCGATCTTGGCTGTCCCCTCGATGGTTCACGTCTCGGCTCCTGTGGCCGGTTCGCATCGTTCTCCGTGGCCAGCTTTGGCTTTGCGGCCATGTTTGGGAGCTCATTCTCACCTTCGATGAATGGCTGGAGTCGCTTTTGCGGTGCCTGCTGCTGCTCGATCCCAAAAAGAATCATTCGCGACACTAGTTTCCTAGGCTTTGGCACTTCGGAACGATCCCTGTTGCAATACACGTAACCATCATCATTCGGTATAACCATTGGAGAAATCGTGCACACCCAGATCAACCTGAATTCCTTGAATAGCATTGTCGATGGAGTGACCGCGGACCCAGCTAGCATTTTGGGGCCTCACGTCATCCATGCCGATGGCCGCAGCGCGGTCGCTGTTCGAGGCTACTTTCCTGGCTTTGATCAGGCTTGGCTCATGGACGAACGCAACTCGGCCGTCCGACCCATGCGTCGTATTCATCCGTCCGGATTGTACGAAGGGCTGATGCCACAACTTGATTCCACTCCTCCTCAATACCGATTTCGACTTTCGAACTCGAGCGGAAAGACAATCGAAATGCAAGATCCCTACGCTGTACCAAGCATGATCAGCGATTTTGACCGGCACCTTTTTAACGCGGGCACGCACTGGAAGATCTATGAAAAGCTGGGTGCGCATGTTCGTGAAGTCAACAATACCTCGGGAGTCAATTTCGCCGTCTGGGCTCCCAACGCCCAAAGCGTCCAGCTTATTGGCGATTTCAACCACTGGGATGGTCGCTCGCATTGCATGCAAAAGCAGATCCCTTCCGGCATCTGGGAACTGTATATCCCACAAATTGGAGTGGGCCAAAAATACAAATTCCGCGTTCGTATGGCGGACGGCTCTGTCGTGGACAAGACCGATCCCTACGGTTTCTTTGCCGAACTCCCACCGCGCACCGCTTCGATCGTTCAGTCTCTAGACCACTATCAGTGGAATGATCAACAATGGCTCGAAAAACGTGCCAACGAAAACCAACTCGAAAAGCCGATGTCGGTTTACGAAGTTCACCTGGGTTCATGGCGGAAAAGCGAAACCGGTGTCCACGGCTGGATGAACTACCGGGAAATCGCGCATCAGTTGGTTCAATACTGCAAGGAAATGGGCTTCACTCATCTGGAGCTGATGCCGATCTCGGAGCACCCGTTCACCGGTTCATGGGGCTATCAGACCGTTGGCTACTTCTCTGCAACCAGCCGTTACGGCTCGCCCGAAGACTTCATGTACTTCGTCGACCACTGCCATCAAAATGGCATCGGTGTCATCATCGATTGGGTGCCTGCTCACTTCCCCAAAGATGCCCATGGATTGCGTCAATTCGACGGTAGCGCACTCTATGAACACGCTGATCCTCGTCAGGGCGAACATCCTGACTGGGGGACCATGATTTTCAACTTTGGACGCAACGAAGTCCGGAATTTCCTAATTTCGAATGCGTTGTTCTGGCTCGAAAAATACCATATCGATGGCTTGCGAGTCGACGCCGTTGCATCCATGCTCTACCTCGACTATTCACGCAAACAAGGCGAATGGCTACCCAACGTCCATGGAGGTCGCGAAAACCTGGAAGCGATTCATCTCCTCCGCGAATTCAATGTCCAAGCCCATACGCACCACCCTGGTGTGCTAACCATCGCCGAGGAATCGACCGCTTGGCCAGGGGTCAGTCGACCCGCCGAATACGGCGGGTTGGGCTTCTCGCTCAAGTGGAACATGGGCTGGATGAACGACACACTTCGCTACATGAGAAACGATCCAATCCATCGACAGTATCACCACAACGAACTGACCTTTAGCTTGATCTATGCCTTTACCGAGAACTTCACACTGCCTCTGTCGCACGACGAAGTGGTGCACGGCAAGGGAGCATTAATCGCTCAGATGGCGGGTGATCTCTGGCAAAAGTTTGCAAACCTGCGGTTGCTCTACTCGAGCATGTGGACACACCCAGGCAAAAAACTGCTCTTCATGGGTTGCGAACTGGCTCAGTGGCACGAGTGGAACTATGACAACGCGATTCAATGGGATCTGCTCGATTGGGATACGCACCGTGGTATGCAGAAACTCGTTTCGGATCTCAACCACCTGGTCCAACGAGAACCCGCTTTGCACCAACTGGACTTCAGCTCGAACGGCTTCGAATGGATAGATTGCATGAACGCCCACGACAGCGTCCTTGGATACATCCGCAAGGCAAAGGATCCCAACGACTTCTTGGTGGTGTGCAGCAATTTCACTCCCGTCGTACGCAAATACCGATTGGGAGTCCCCAAGGCTGGCTTTTACCAAGAAGTTTTCAACAGCGACTCCGTCCACTACGCCGGTACGAATGTCGGCAACTACCCAGGTCTTTTGGCGGACAGTGCTATTGCGTTCCACGGCAGACCAGCTTCGATCGAGCTAAACTTGCCGCCATTGGCGACTGTGGTCTTTAAGCCCGCGTAGGGATGGTCCCAAGCTGAAGTTCGGTGAATCAGTGCTTCATGCTACGCGCACATCGGAGCGGGTTCAGTCGACATGCTGCCTTGCTCGCCACTGACGCAAGGAGGCCGTACAGCTTGCCCGTCAATACTCAAGGTAGGACTTAGGCTCAAAAGAGCATAAACCGACCGCTTGTGTCATCTCCATCTTTTTAGCCCAACGGGCTTAAACATTTCAGCCCAGGGCA
>Ga0105044_10002829_pt1 | contig 23772 bp, 16 predicted proteins | sample MAT01_FD_78092 | JGI IMG/M metagenome (GOLD analysis project Ga0105044, IMG submission 78092) | Freshwater microbial communities from Lake Fryxell liftoff mats and glacier meltwater in Antarctica - MAT-01 | ecosystem: Environmental > Aquatic > Freshwater > Ice > Liftoff microbial mat | place...
AAAATGCTGACCTCAATGCTGAGGGTGTCGCCGCCATTGGGCGTCCACGCCAAACCCGTCACGAGACCCACCGAATCGGCGCGGTTGGTCTGACCTTCCAAGAATTGGGGCGGCCCCAAAAATTTATGCACCGAATCGGCGCTAATTCGCTTGACTGGTTTTTTGCCCTCCGCGACTTGGCGGGCGATTTTGCGGCAGATATTGCCGACCTCACGGTTGAGGTTGCGGACGCCCGCCTCGTAGGTGTATTCGCGGATGACGGCCTTCACCGCGTCCTCGCCAAATTTGATGCCCTGATCGTCAACGCCGGTGGCTTTCAACTGGGCAGGAATCAGGTATTGGTGGGCAATCGCCGCCTTTTCTTCCTCGGTATAGCCGGGGAATTCGATGACTTCCAACCGGTCAAGCAAAGCTTCTGGCAGCGGTGACAGGTCATTGGCGGTGGTGATGAAAAATACTTTCGACAGGTCATAGTCCATGTCGAGATAGTGGTCGCTGAAGGCATTGTTCTGTTCTGGGTCAAGCACTTCTAGCAGCGCCGACGACGGATCGCCCCGGAAGTCTTGCCCCAGCTTGTCGATTTCATCCAACATGAAGACCGGGTTGATCGTCCCCGCCCGCTTCATGGTTTGCAGCACGCGCCCCGGCAGTGCGCCGATATAGGTCCGACGGTGGCCGCGAATCTCGGCCTCATCACGCAAGCCGCCCAAGCTGACGCGCACGAAATTACGTCCGAGGGCGCGGGCGATGCTGCGCCCCAAGCTGGTCTTACCGACTCCCGGCGGCCCGACAAAGCACAGGATCGGCGCTTTCATCTTGTCTAATGCCAATTTGCGGACGGCGATGTGTTCGAGGATACGGTCTTTAATCTTTTTCAGGCCGTAATGGTCTTCATCAAGGATGCGCTCGGCGTCAGAGATGTTCAGCACATCATCGGTCTTTGTCACCCACGGCAACCCGACAATCCAGTCGAGGTAGCCGCGAATAATCCCGACTTCGGGCGCCATCGGCGGCATAGCGGCCAAACGGCTGAGTTCCTTGTTGGCGCGCTCGCGCACCTCTGGCGTCAGATTGGCCTCCAAAACCTGTTTGCGGATGTCGGCCAAATCCTGCGCGAACGGGTCGCCTTCCGACAACTCGTTTTGAATCACGCGCACTTGTTCGCGCAGGAATGCCTCGCGCTGATTCTTGGACATCTCGGATTGGACTTGTCCGGCGATGTCGTCCCGCAGTTCAAGCATATTCAGTTCGCGGTTGAGGAAAGCGGCCACGGCGCGTAGCCGGGGGATCACTTCGCCAATTTCCAAAATCTGTTGGCGCTCTTCTAAGGACAACGGCAACGTCGAGATCACAAAGTCGGCCAACCAACCGTAATCGAAAATCGTCCCAGCGAAATCCAATACATCATCGCTGATGCCTTCGGTCATTTCGGCGGCATGGTTGAACATCTCCAGCACTGTGCGCGCCAGCATATCCAGTTCATCGCTCTGTGGTTCATCGTCAGGCATCACCCGCGCTTCGACCACAATATACGGGTCTTCTTGGGTGACGCTGACGATTTGCACGCGGCGGCGGCCTTGTGCCAAGACTGTCTCAGACCCCTCACGCAGCGGGAAAGGCGCACGCGACAGCGCCAGCTCCGTGCCGATGGTATACAAATCTTTGGACGTCGGGTTTTTGATGTCGGCATCGCGCTGTGCCAGACCAATCACCGTGCGCCCCGCTTGAATCGCGGTCTGCACAGCGGCCAGCCCCCGCTTACTTAAAACGGGGATGGGCGTAATCACATTCGGATAGACGACCGTATCGACCAATGGCACGACAGCCAGCGTGACTAAGCCGCCGGCGGTGGTTTTTGCGCTGCGGATAGAGTCGAAATCATTCGCGAGATAGGAATCGTTCACGTTGGGTCTTTCTGCTAAAAAGCCAGCCTGTCGGTTACAGGTGGGGTTTAGAATTGTAGCACAAGCCGAGATTAAGGCGGAATATTGGGTGGAATTCTAACGTAGATTTGACATTTCAACCCGTAAAACCCCCTCTCTAGGCCTGTTCACAGAGAGGGGGTCAAGACAAACAGGTGATTCGCCTACTGCTGTTCGATCTGCCCCGGTGAGGACATCACGATCTTTTTACGCACGCCCGTATTGCTGCTGGAGGACGACTTGCCATCCTCAAGGCGTTGAATCGGGATGATGAATTGGAAGTTCGAGCCTTTATCCAACTCGCTCTCAACCCAAATGCGCCCGCCATGTCCCTCCACAATACGCTGCGTAATCATCATGCCCAAGCCTGTGCCTTTTTGAGCGCGGGCGCGGCTGTCATCGCTGCGGAAGTAATCCTCACGAAAAATACGCTTGAGGTCTGTCGGACTCATACCGATGCCGCTGTCTAATACGCTGACATACATACATGGGCCTAATTCGACGGCGTTGGGCAAGCGGTAAGTGGTCAACACATCGACTTTGAGCGTGATATTCGTCCCTTGCGGGCTGTATTTGTGCGCGTTACTCACCAGATTAGTCAACACCTGCGCCAGTTTCTTGTGATCGCCATAAATAGTTGGCAAACGCTCTGGCACGTTCTGGATGATGGTCTGCTCTTTCTGCTCCAACATCTGGACGAACGGCGCGATGGTGTCCTCAATCACGGTATGGAATTGCAACGGCTCGGTAGCGATTTTCAGCTTACCGGCGTCGCTGGCCGCGATGTCGCGTAAATCGTCAATAATGGCTTGCATCCGCTCGGCATTAGACCGAATCACCCCCAAGAACTGCGTGCGTTGGTCGCTGGAAATCACGGCGGCCATGCGCGGGTTGAGCAGCGTATCGCTAAAGCCCTTGATCGAAGTCAGCGGATTTTTGAGTTCGTGCGCCGCGAACGCGACGAATTCGCTCTTATTTTCTGCCGCCCGCACGATACGTTCATACAATTGAGCGTTGGCGAGCGCGATGCTGGCGCGTTCGACCAGACGTTTGACGAATTCCATGTCAATCAAGTTAAAGGGGGTCGTGCCGTTCGTCTCCATCACCAGCAGCGCGATGATTTCCTCACCAGACATCATCGGCAAAGTCATTTGACTGATGGCACTGGTCAAGCTGGGGATATAGTCGGGGTCGTAACGCAAATCGGCGAGGTCTTCAATGCCGGTACGTAACACGCGCCGCACAATGCCCTTGTGCAGCGGCCAGACTCCGCCGTCCGCGCCCGCTGGGTATTCTTCTGGGGTGTAGCCTTGAATCGCCAACACGCGCATGGTCAGGTTGGACAAGTTGACCTCGCCCATCACCCCAGCTGGGGCGTTGGTGGCTTGCAGCGCCCATTTCAGGGTGATACGCCCGACCTCGCGTTGATCCAGCGCCCGCGCCAATTCGCGGTCAATCAATTCCAGCGTCTGAAGTTCCTCTAGGCGCTGATTGAGCGCGCTGCCGGTCATGGCGAACAGACGGGCGTTTTCGATAGCGACGGCGGCTTGGCTGGCGAAAGTGGTCAGCAAACCGACCTCTTCCTCGCGGAAAGCCGTCCCATCTTGTTTGTTCAGCACTTCCAAGACGCCGACAATCCGGTCTTTGGCGACCAGCGGCACGGCCAAAATCGACTGAGTGCGGAAACTACCTTTGGCAAGCTCGCCCTGCCAACGATGATCGTTTTGAGTCTGATTGCTGATTTGCGGGCGTCCGGTGCGCGTCACTTCACCAATCAAGCCGCGCCCTTTCGGGATGCGCTGCCCCATCAGTTCATCGCTCGCCCCGCCAATCACCGCCCGGAAGATCATATCGCCGCTTTCGTCGTCATCCGCCAGTAACAGTGACCCAGCTTCTGCGTCCAAAATCGAGACCGCGCTCTTGGTAATCAGTTCCAGCAGCGCGTCGACGTCAGCGGTTTCTGCGGCGACCAATTTCTGGCTGATGTCGTTGAGCGCCCCAAGCTGGCGCGCACGTCGATTCACCTCTTCAAACAACTGTGCTTTTTCCAGCGCAGTAGCCGTCAGCGCCGCCAAATTGGTAAAGGTAGTGATTTCTTCTGACGTGTAGGGTTGTGTATCGCGCTTGCCAATCGCAAACACGCCCAACCGATGTGTTTGGGCAATCAGCGGCACAGCGATGAACGGGTGGATTTTGTCGCTGTCATATAGGTTCAAAAAGTTGGTGTCTTGCTTCTGGCGCGCATAATCTTCAATTTGGCGCATCTGGCCGGTGCGGATGATTTGACTGTAGAGGTCGTTGCCCAACGGCCAGCGCGAGTTTTCGCGGTCATTGTAGCGTTCGTCCTCCTCAAGGAAAAAGCCGTAGTACAACTGCTCGTATTCGGCGTCGAAGAACACGATATATTGATAATCGGCATCCAATAGACGATTGGTCTGGGCGCTGACCAACTCCAATAGGTCGTCTAAGGTGTTGGTATAGTTGGCGGCTTGACCGACTTGTGACAGCACATTGAGTTCGCGCAGGCGCTGTTCGAGTGATTCAACCACCAATGAACGCTCTAAGGCCACCGATAATTGGCTGGTCAAGGCATTAACGAAGCGGATTTCCTCAAACGTATACGTCTCACGCCCCGCTGGACGCCCCAACAGCGTGAATCCGGTTAATTGATCAGAGGTCGTCATGGTAGTTATCAAGACGGGGCGTAGCGTCTCAAGGCGAGCGCGCTCAGAGACCAACGATACGGGGAATGGCGTGCCGGGGGTGAAAATCACGGGCGCGCTGGTCGCACGTAGCGCCGTCACAATCGGGCTGTCTGCCGGAAACCGAATATCCGTCCCCTCGGCCACATAATCTCCGCCACCGGAACGCTGTAAGAAAACCAACAAATGCTGTGGGTAGACCCCTTGATTCAGCGAATGGACGAAGGCTTTAAGCGCGTCATCAGCCGTTTCCAATTGTTCCAGCGATTGGCTGAAATCCTCGACCACATCGCCCAACTGCCGCCGCTGACGATAATAAATCTTGTCGATGCGCCTTTGCAACCATGATCGAATAGGCAAGAAAAACATCGACATGCCAAACAGAGTCAACGCGATCAGCAGCGGGTTATCCGGCACAAATTCTGAGGCCATCAAACCCGCCCCCAGCGTCAACAAGAAATAGCCCACCACCACGCCGATCATCAACACGCTATAAGTTAACGCTTGGCTGAACAAGACATCGGAATCCAGCACGCGCTCGCGCAACAAGATGAAGGTCAGGCTCAAGACCACCGTCAGCAAGAACGGCATTGACGCCTCAAAAGTGGTCGATACCACATAGGAGGCGTTAACAGCGCGGATAAAGATATTGAAAAACCACAGCGCCCCCGGTGTCGAAGCCAGTAAAAGGCTGGCGATTAACACGCCAGCTTGGTCACGGTTGATGCGAGTGGCAGCCATTCTGCGTTGATTGACCAACAACGCCACTAGACCCGCCACCCCAATCAAACCCGCGCCGATGGCGGTAACTTGTGTCTGTTTGAAATCAGAGGCTGTCGCCGGCGCAATCGCATACCAAGCGGCTACCAGACCAACCAGACCGCTGGCGACCAATGGCAACCATGTGATGGCCGGGAAACGGTAATACAGTGGCAATCGGGCTGGGAAGATCAGGCCGAATCGGATTGCGAATCCGCCCAGAAGGCTCACCCCTATCGCCCAAATCGGCGTTAAGACACCGCCCAACGTGGTTTCAAACAGACCGGCCATCAGCAAGCCCAATAGCGCGCAGATCGCCGCCCCGGTCAAGGCGGTGGGCGCGTAGCCGCGATACAGCACGATCAGGATAGCTGCCGCCAACGCAATTACACCCGACACCCATGGGACGACAAAGAAGATCAATACGTCTTGAGTTGGGACGCTAGACAGCAGATAGGTGGCATAGGCTTTCCCCCAATCAGGGCGATCTACCGTCACACTCACCACATCGCCAACCTTTGAATTGGCGATAAAAGTGTCAATGGCGTTTTTTGCCGCCGCATAATCGTTAGGATTATCGCTCAACGGTTTACCGTTAATGGCAATGATGCGGTCATTTGAGCGTAAGCCCAACGAAAGCCCCGGCCACTTTACGTCCGAGGTCGGGCTTGTGCCGAGGACGACCTGTGTCGGGGTTAACATCACGCCTAAGAACGGGCGCGAGAAGAAGATGATAGCGTTGATGGCGAAGAACACCATCAGAACAGCTACGCCGCTCAATAGCGCTACCGTCGCCCAATACGATATCTGTTCCTTGCGACTGATAGGGGTTGTGCTGGCGCCCCCAAAAGTCGGAATCCACCGTGCGGATACTGCGCCCATCGTTTTTGGTTCTCCGCTTTTATCCCAAATGAAGGGGAAGAATGTTCAATAGAGAGTGTAACCCTAAACTGTAGTGTTGATGTATTGTAACATGCCCCGCTTACTTTGCACCCACTTTTAGGCATTGTGTCAGGCAATTTTGACAACTCTGATACATGATGAGCAGAAAAACCAGAAAAACATCACAGGCGTCGAGTGATTAGTTTTTATCGGGCGGGCGTGTTACCATCGGGCTTCTAAGATGAGCTATAGGTAAATTTGATTCCGATGACGACTCCCAAAAATAAACGCTGGGTGATTGCGCCAGAAGCGCCCGTTGGGGTATTGCGCCAATATAAAGGCATCCACCGACTCTTGGCGCAAGTGCTATATAACCGTGGCATGACCACGCCCGACGCCGCCCAAGCCTTTCTCAATAGCCGCGACGTTCATCACCCCCCAATGACGATGCCCGACATGGCAAAAGCTGTCGGGCGACTGCGCCAAGCTCTGAGTAAAAACGAACGTATCGTGGTCTATGGGGATTTCGATGCTGACGGCGTGACTTCGACGACGCTGATGGTCGAAGGGTTAATCGCTCTGGGCGCAAAGGACGTGCGCCCCTATATCCCCAACCGGGTCGATGAAGGTTACGGACTTAACATCCGCGCCATTGATGACCTGCACGACCACGGCTGCGGATTGATCGTCACGGTAGATTGCGGCGTCCGAGCGATGGATGAAATCGCCCATGCGCGAAAACTAGGCGTTGATGTCATCGTCACCGATCACCACTCGCTGGGGGCAGAACTGCCGAATGCCTATGCCGTCATCAATTGCAAACGTGCGGGCTATGCCGAGGATATGCTGGCGGGGGTCGGCGTGGCCTATAAAGTCATCGACGCGCTCCGCCTCGCCACGATCGCCAACGCCGGTAGAAACACAAAGGAAAAAGCTGACGCAGAGGCTTTCGACCTCAATCAATTGCTTGATTTGGTGGCGATTGGCACAGTGGCCGACCTGATGCCGTTAGACCACCCCGAAAACCGCGCCCTCGTTCAGCGCGGCCTTGAGGTCTTGCGCCGCGCCGCACGCCCCGGAGTCAGGGCGCTGTTAGACGTCTCAAATGTCGTCCCCGCCGATGTCAGCACCAGCACCATCGGCTTTGCGCTCGGCCCGCGCATCAATGCCGCCGGACGACTAGAGAGCGCTATGATCGCCTATGACCTACTGTCCGCTACCTCTATGGACGCTGCCGTGACCTTAGCCAATCGCCTACAAGATTTGAACGTCCAGCGCCAAGAGAAAACCCGCGCCGCCCAAGACCTGATACGGGGTGAACTCGGCGACTTGACCGGTCAACCGATGATTTTCGCCGGTCATAACGACCTCGAGTCTGGAATTGTCGGATTGGTAGCCGGGCGCTTAGTGGAGGAATATTACCTGCCGTCGGTGGTGATGGAACACGGCTCAGAGGAAAGTCGCGCCTCGTGTCGCAGCATCCCGCAGTTCGACATCACCCGTGCGCTCGACCAATGTTCGGATTTATTGGTGCGGCACGGCGGACATGCCCTCGCAGCAGGATTCACCGTCCGCAAAGAAAATATCCCCGCCTTGCGTGACCGTCTGATGGGCTTGGCACAGGACGCGCTGCGCGGCCATGATGTCAGCCCAATGTTAGAGCTTGACGCGGCGCTCAATGTCCATGAGGTCAACGAGGAATTGGTCACAGAACTCAACAAACTCGAACCCACCGGCAATGGCAATCGCCAACCGATTTTTATGATTCGCCGCGCCCGCATCTTAGAAACCCGCACTGTCGGCAAAGAAGACAAGCACCTCAAGTTGAGAGTCGCCCGCGCCGGTCAGCCCGCGTTGGACGCAATTGGTTTCAACCTCGGCCATTGGATAAGCCGTTTGGGGGAGGAGGTTGATTTGGCCTTCACGCTTGAGATCAATGAATGGAAAGAGCGCCGCAACGTCCAACTCCGCTTAGAGGATGTCCGCCACTCGGAATAAAAAAATAAAAAAGGGGTTGGCGCGCCAACCCCCTACAAATTTACCGCTAAATTACCCGCTTTTGGGCTTTATCGTGCCGCAATCTGGGTTATCGAAGACCATCCCGACTTTGAATTCAAACGCCTGCTCGATTCGGGCCGAGTCCCACATCGCAAACGGCACATCGCACGAGTATTTTTTGTCGCCCGCGCTCAGGTTGAACACGTATTTCTCGTTACGTTCGGACTCGCGCTCACAGCCGAGGCTCGTCCCCGTGCCGCCGCATTTCAGGTTAGGAGTCGGCCATGCCAGCGGCTTGTTTTTATCCCCAGTAGACGAGGCCGTGCGCCCCGCCGTCCAACGATTGATAGCGTAGCTGCACATATAGTCCATGACCGGCTCGTCGCGGTATTTGGTCGTACACACCCGCTGCTGCCGGAATGTGCCGTCGCCTTGATCGACCTGCTGTGATGAACAGGTTTCGCCGTCTGGCACGCTGCGCGACCCGACCTGCTCATAACTGCGACTGACCCCATAAGCATCTAACGGCATCGAACTACACAGGCTACGCGACGGCACGGATCGGAATTCCTCGATGCTGATATTACGCTCCCACGCGAACGATTCGACTGTCCCCACCACGTCACGCTTGGCGAAAATCGAGAACAGGATGAAGCCGACGACCAAGACGCCGACGCCAATTAGGGCATACGCCCAGCGGGGAAAGCCTTTTTTCTCCGGCTGCTTGACATTCAGACCGCGTGCCTCAGCGACTTGGCGGGCATCGCGATCTTCCCGCACAAAGGCCTGACCCAGATTGGCCGTTCGCTTAACCAGTTTCCTAGCGATGGCGGCCTCGGTTTGGGGTGCGCCGCAACGGGTGCAGAATTCGACATTGCCAGCTAAAAGCGTCCCGCACGAGCCGCAGGTCTTGTCCTCACCGACAAAAATGTGATCTTTGACCGCTATTTTTTCCTCATCAGATGGGAAATAGCGCCATTCTGGGTCTTGAGTTGCGCCGCACGTCGGGCAGAATTTTTGGGTCTTGCCCAACAGTTTTTCTGTGCCGCAGAACTTACAGTCCCACAACATCTCATACACGCCGTCTTCATGAAGAGTCTGGTTGTCGTCAAGCGGGTTGTCGTCAAGCGGCTTGTTATCGTCTGGCATGAGGATGTGCGCCTACCATTCTTCGGTCAGTTCAAACTCGCGCTCATCTTTGCGCGGATAGAATCTCTTATGTACATCGCCAAACCGAATGGTGTGATGGTCGCTTTCCTCATAGCCAACGCTGCGCGTAATCACGCGGCGTTGCGGCCCGGCAATCAGCACCACGTCGGATTCAATCATACGTCCCGGAAAGACCACCATCCCCGACCCGATGCGGCAGTTATGCCCCACTGCGCTGCCCAACACAATCTGACCGACGGATTGCAATTCCCCTTCAATGTTGGCGGCGCGCATCGGTTTCTGCGCGATCAAGTTGAAGTCAGTGAAGGTGCTGCCCGCGCCGACAAAACTGTTGCGCCCAATCACGCACATTTGCAAACAGGTGTTTTGCGCGATGATGCTATTTTCCATCACCTGAGTCAGATACAGAGAGGCGCGGAATGGCAAGAAGCAGTTGTTGCCGATGCTGCACATCATCAGCGTGCAGCCCGCATCAATGGTCACATTGTCGCCAATCGTACAGTTATCGAGGATCACGCCCGCGCCAATCGCGCAGTTATCGCCGATGGTGGCCGGTCCTCGGATGATGGCGCTGGGGTCGATATCGCAGTTCTTGCCGATTTTGACCGCCCCAGACGCGCTCAAAAGCTGCTTCTGGTCAATCACGGCGCGCCATAACATTTTGAGACGTTCGGTCACGCTCTCACTAATCGTCTTGTCCAAGCGTGAGGCGCGGGCGAAATTGGTGAAAATGACGCTGGCGAAATAAATATGCACCCAACTCTCAATCGACATCACCGAGCGGGTCGGCGCATAGTGCGTCAAGTCGCCTTGCTTCATCGTCATGAAGTCTGGCACGGTATAGAACCCGATTTCGCGAGCGTCACTGGGGACGACCACTGGCGTGATTTCAGGGGAATAGCCGTTGGGGAAATACCACAAGTCGCACAGAAACAAAATGCTGCGCGAGACCTTATCAAGCGTGACCTCGAAGCCTTTGGTCAGCGGCACGGTATAGGTGTGGAAGGCTTTATCGCTGGCTGGAAAAGACGCCCGGCAAGCCTTACCCGTCTTACGGGCTTGCATGATGAAATAGGCTAGAAATTCTTTGTCAAACCACAGGCTATCACGGTAGACCACCGCCTCGCCTTTGACCTGTTGCAAATCCTCGCGCCCGCGTAGGGTTGGCCCTAAAATCACTTGCGTCCCCATCACCTGCGTGACCACGTTTTCGAGGTGAATCTTCAGCGGTTCAACGCCAATCGTCAATTGGCTGGCCGGTTCGTTGAACGGCGGCACATGGCGCGTATCTTCAATGATATAACGGTACATCGGCATTTTTTGCCCTCCTATCAACGGCCAAACGCCATTTGGATGAATGTCCTAGCGACCTCCAGCAGACAAAACAGGTCAACCTGAACGGAAAACCGCCAAGCGCCCCCTTTCATCACTCATCACTTTTTAGTATAGCGCGTTGGGCGAAAGGGTGCGTCCTGCACCGTCTTTTTTTAGTTATTTTGGTGCTGACGGGATTTCGCCGGTGTTGCCGCTGGGCGTATTTAAGAAATGGCGAAGCACCCCATGGAAACGCTCTGGTTCATCCAACATGACGAAGTGGCCGGAGTTGGCAAACCAAGCAATTTGGCTGTTTGGGGCGTGCTGCTGCAAGACTTTGGCCTGATTCGGGTTGACAATTTTGTCTTTGGGACCATAAATGCCCAAGATCGGGGCTTGCAGGCCGCCAATCTGACCTCGTAAATCAGCTTGACGCAGCGTCGCAATCGACATGAAAAACGCCTCAGCGCCAATTTTCGATACATCAGACACCATCATCTGACTCATCAGTTTGCCGTCATTGGCGATCCAATAGGCGTAATATTTCAAAAACAGCAGTAAGAGTGATGGGAACTTCCACATCACCCGCGCCGCCCAGTCATAACCGCTGAGTTTGAGCAGCGGCGCAAGCGATGACCCGACAATCGGTGAGCCGATCACGCACACCTTGACCACTTGGTCAGGTCGCGCAGCTGCCACCGCTAGTGAGACGGTTCCGCCCATCGAATGACCGACCAGCGCCGCCTTCTGAATGCCCTGTCGATCCATAAATTGGCTGACCGACGCGGTATATTGATCGACGGTGAAGCGCTGGGCGCGGTCACGGCTTTCGCCGAATCCCAAGTGATCCAGCGCATAGAAACGGAACTCGTTGGACAATTCTTCCAACGTGCGCCGCCATAACGCCCAAGAACCGAGCCACCCGTGCAAGAGCAGCACGGGACGGCCTCGGCCTAACGTTTCGTAATGGATATTGCCTTGATCGGTGACGAGGGTTGGCACAGGCGTCTTTCTCGACGTGAGGAAGAAATTACTCTTCCATTTCCTCAAGGATAGCGTAAAGCAGTTCTAGAAGCACATCGCGGACGCTGTTACGGTCACGCGCTACGCAGCGTAATAGTTTGACTTCTGGGTCAATCCGTAGCGCAATCCGCAGATCCTCCGGCGACCACGCATCGGGGTGGTCTTGCTTATTGGCAGCCACCACATACGGCGTCGGCGCATAAGCGCGGAAGGTCTCCAAGATGCTCTTGGCCTCGCGGAAGGTTTCCGGCTTACTGCTGTCCACCATCACGATGAACCCCAACATGCCTTCTGCCAAAATTTCCCACATGAAGTCGAAACGTCGCTGTCCGGGCGTCCCGAACAGATATAACACCAAATCATCGTCAACGGTGATGCGACCAAAGTCCATCGCCACCGTCGTCGCACCCTTTTCACGGCGTTCTGCCTCTGTCGTGACCTCGCGCTCTGTCGAGACCACATCGATCTCACTGATTGAGCGAATAAATTCGGTCTTGCCAGAACTATATGGCCCCGTGATGACCATTTTGACTGTCTGCATCGTGCCAGCCCATGCTTTCTGATAAGTTGCCGATCCGTGCGCGTAGAATATCATAATCCAAAACGCGCAATATAAAACTTAACTCAGTGTAACGCGGCTTGTCCCGTAGAACAATAGATGTCTTAGAGCGATTTGAGTTTGTCTATCAGGCGATTAACCACCTGACGTTGTACGGGCTGCTGCGCGGGCTTGGGTTTATCACCCCGCATAACAGGCTTTGGCGCGATGGTCGGGCGCATGATCTGAACCAAACCGGCCTGCTCTAACCCATAAACAATACGACGGATTTCTGTTTCCGACATATTGTTGGCTTTAGCAATTTGACGAATGGTGTTCTTGGGGTTGACGAACTGCACCACCCGCCACTCTTCAACGCTGAGGTGAACGCCCGCATATTTCTCTTTGGGGTTTTCTGGGAAGCGCAAACATAAATCGAGGTTGTCGATGTGTTTGGAGATTTCGTCCAGTTCTTTTAAGCGCCGTGCGCCCTCAATAATCACGTTTTGCAGATCAATTGGGATCAGGATTCGGTCAGCCGCTTCAACGTTGACATTTTCCTCAAACCGGAATGGTTCGCGATTCCAAATCATGACGCTGTACACGATGTCGAGGATGTACTGCTGAACACAGGTCACGATGTCGTTACGATTGACATAATTCGCGCCAATCAAGCGCATGGCGAGGGCTTTATCACCCGTGCCTTTAGCGCGCTCGCGCAGAACTTTGGCTTGATTTTCGTTCAGTTTGCCGCCTTTGTTCAGGACGGCGATCAGGTCGCTGAGTTGACCAGCTGCCGAGGCATAGACCAGCTTACCGCTTTTGAACAGCACTTGTGCGCGTTCCTTCCCCGGTTGGAGCTTTTCGTTGCCATTGGCATCTTTATCGCCGGTAGGAACGCCCTCGAAAATACGGAGGACACCCGTTCGGCCCGACAGGTTAATTAGGTTGAGCAGTTGTGTCGTGCTGAAATCGCGCAGATTGCCTTGGATGGGCATCCGATTACCCTCATTTCAAGTTGGCAAAAGCCGTGTCGTTCATCCATCATACGGTGAGGTGTACAACAGATTATAGTATGCGCCTTAACAGAACGTCAACTTATTTGAACTTAACACATCGCGATCTGTCTAGAAAACCAGCTGTTTAAGGGAAAACCACCTCACCATTTGAGATGTTCGCCGCCGTTGACTGGCAGAATCGCCCCGGTAATAAAGTCCTCTGCGACCAAAAAGGCCACCGCCCGCGCCACGTCTTCCGCCGCGCCCACACGCCCGACCAGCGTTAAGTCGTCGCCAATCTTCTGCCAGCGCGCCTCGGACATCCCCGTCGGAGCCAAGACCGGCCCCGGAATGACCGCATTAACCCGAATCTGCGGTGCGTAGTTGACTGCCGCCGTCTGCGTCAGCATTCCCAGCGCCGATTTGCTGATGCCGTGCGCCGCCCGCGCCGCCCACGGGCGCGAGACGCCCACATCACAAATATTGACGATGCACCCGCCCGACGGGCTGTTTTGGCGCATCAGGCGCGCCGCCGTTTGGATGCACAAAAATGGCGCGGTCAGATTGACATCCAGCGTATTTTGCCATGTTTCCAACGAGGTTTCGTCCAATGTACCCGCCGGGAACACCGACGCGCTATTGATCAGCACATCGACTCGCCCAAAATGGCGCATAACGGCCTCAAACAACAGGTCTACGCCCGCCTGCGTGCTGATATCGGCTTGCTGTGCTTCTGCCCGCACGCCCAGCGCCCGGATTTCACTTAATGCAGCTTCTGGGGGGGTGTTGTTATAGTGGACGAGGATGTCCATCTGGTGACGCGCCAATTCCGACGCAATCGCCTTGCCTACACGATGCGCCGCGCCTGTTACCACCGCGACCTTGCCGGTCAAATCAATCTGCATAAGCCTCCAAAACAAAAGAGGGCATGGCACGCCACACCCCTCTCAGGACTCACCGCTTAGAACTCACCACCACCTAGTACGCGGCGCCGTAAGGATTCACCAGCAAAAACATCAGTGATATCGAGATGATGAAAACCGGCAACAGCAGCACCAGCGTGAAAATCTTACTGTCGGACTTGAGGTGCATATAATACAGCACCACCAGCACGGCCTTCGCAATCGCGAACGCCAGCAGTACAACAACTTTCACCCAACTGGTGAAAATTTCCGCGATGAGGATTTCGAAGACAGTCAACACCGCTAAGATGCCGAAAATCACCGTATACAGCGGATACGGTAGCGTGCGCCCAAACAAGGTGGTCGTCTCGGCGAAAATCTCGGCGTGGGCGTCGTGATGCTCGCCAGTGGGCGCGGCGTCAGAGGTCGGATTGTGGTCGCTCATATCGTCATCCCTCATTAGACCAGATAGAACAGCGTGAAGATGAGAATCCACACCACGTCTACAAAGTGCCAGTACAGGCCGAATACTTCAACGCCGGTGGTGCGCTTGCTGCTAAATGCGCCGTTCTTAGCGCGCTGTATGACTAGCCAACACCAAAACACGCCGACAAAAACGTGGAGGCCGTGGAAGAAAGTCGCACTATAGAAGCGCACGCCCAATCCGGCGAATTCAGGGGCGCTGCCCGCGTAGTCCAGCGTGATGCCATGAATGGCAAGCTGCGAATACTCGTAAAATTGCACTCCCATAAAAATCACGCCGAGGATCAGTGTGATACGGAACCATTTTAACAGCCCCGCCACATTGTCGCGCTGAATCTCGCGCAGACCCATCACCATCGACCATGAACTGGTCAGCAACAGGAACGTGTTTAGCGACACCACCACTTTGCCGAGCAAGCCACCAGCCTCGTGAAACTGCTTGACCATCTCTGGGTTCTGCACGCGCCAGACGACGAATCCGCCGATCAAGAGGCCGAATAAGATGACTTCACTGGCGAGATACAGCCACATCGCAAACTTATAATTGTCATTGCGGATGGCTTCTTCTTTGGGCGACAGCAACGCCGGTTGTTTCGATTCGTGCAGGGTAATATCACTCATCTCATCCACCTACTTCTGACCCAAGAACGCTGGGAGTCCGCGCAAAACATGAGCCGTCCCACGCGCCACACGCCCAATCGTCCACAACACCTGTTTGGTATAGAAAATCAAGATGGGGAGCAAGATGGCATTGGTCACGGACAGAATTTCGCGGGTGGGTGAAACCTTGAAGATCCAGCCGATGAGCGCCTCATAAAACAGCCAGAGCAGCACAAGGCCGGTGATGACCGCCATCGCCAGTTTGCGCCGATTGAAGGATGGCACAGCCGGGGTCACTACAGTTTCGCCCTGCTCACCAGCGGTCAATAACCCCGCGTTAGAGGCGGCTGGCAGCACGTTCAATGGCTGGTTGCCTTCAACTTTGACGGTCTTAATGCCGGTATTCAGGCCAATCAGAGCCTTAGCCACCAACCACGACATCCCGAACAGGGAAATCATGGTGAAAACCACGAAAAAGACGAAGGCCACCACTTTGCTGACCACCACCACTTGACCGCCGGGGATTTCCATCGTGAAGTAGCCGTTAGCGTTGGGGTTGGCCGCCGCATCTATGCTGACGGTATAGCCGAGGCCGCCGGGCAGCGCAGCAAAGGCGAACGCCCCGATTGTAACCACACACACCCAGAAGGTAATCGACCACATTTGTTCCTGCAAAATGCCCACAGGGGTCGGGTCGTCATGATGATGCTCTTCGACGGGGAGTTCGTTGCCAAACTCGTCTTCTTCCGGTTCGTGAATCACATGTTCGGCCATCTTGCCAGACAGCGCGCCAATCCCCCACAAGAAGAAGATGGCCGCAAACAGCCCGCCTATCGTTAAACCGAGTTGTGTACTCCACACCTCATCCATTTGTTGAAGGCCACGGAGCAGCACCACAAGTGCCGCCCCAAGCACAAACCCAATGATACCCATCGGGATTGCGCGGGTCATGCTGTAACCCATAAGCAACGCCCCCTTATTTGAAAGTCCCTTACAGCCAATACAGTACCACGTAGAACAACATCCACGCGATGACCACGAAATACCAGAGTTTCGCGCCCGCCTCGACAGACCACAAGGTGCGGCTGTCCAGCGTCGTCTGCGCTATCCCTCGATAAACGTTCCACATGTAAATGCCGATAATCAGCGCGTGTAAGGCGTGGAAAGCGGTCATCACGCGGAACATCGAATTGTACTGCGTCAGTACACTCATCATCTCGACACCGTTCGCCAAGCGGATGCGCGCTTCTGGTGCAGGGGTCAAGGTCAGCCATTCAAAGGCCATCACCCCAACAAATGCTGCGCCCAATGCCAACGCTGCACGCCATTGTACCAAAAAGCCCCGTACATCGTCATGTTTTAATGCCCGGAATGCCCGGCGAGCGAAGATAACGCTCACCACCAATCCCACCGTCGCAATCGTCGGCAGCAAGGGTTGTAACTTTTCAACCCCCACCGGCGGCCAAGCCGGGGACGACGAGCGAATCTGCAAGTTGGCGATAATCAGCGCCACAAACGTGAATATCCACGAGCCTTGAAAAAGATTAACGCCGGTGCGCGCATTCTTCACGCGCAATTCTTCATCGAGCTGGCGTTTGCGCTCGAAGTCGAAGGTCTCACTATACCGACTGTTCTGCATACGATAAGCCTATTCCCTAGCAAACCTCACCTCTAAATCCCCTCTCCATTGTGGAGAGGGGGTCGGGGGGTGAGGTTAATCCCCTGTCATCGGCTCAGGCGACGCGCCCGCGCCACTGTCGCCGCCTTTGCCCAGCAGATTGGCCGGGGTTAGGCGCTTTTCCATCTCATCCAGATACACGCGACTGGCTTCCGTGCCGTAGCCATACGGGTCTTCAAACGGCACGACCTCGCCCTTGAAGTTGTACGACGGCGGCGGTGAACTGGTCTGCCATTCCAACGTCAAGGCGCGCCACGGGTTTGGCCCCGCGATTTCGCCGTGATTCAGCGACCACCCCATGTTGAACAGGATGACGAAGGTGCTAATCCCCAGCACGAACGCGCTAATGCTGATGATGATGTTCAAAATCTGGAATTCTGGCGCATATTCGGCCACGCGGCGCGGCATCCCTTGCATCCCGACCAAATGCTGCGGGAAAAAGGTGAAGAAGAAGGCAAAATAGGTGCTGTAGAAGTGGATTTTGCCGAGCCGTTCATTCAGCATCCGCCCGGTGACTTTCGGGAACCAATGGTAAATCGACGAGTAAATCGCGAATACAGAGCCGCCGAACAGCACGAAATGGAAGTGGCTGACCACAAAGTAGGTGTCGTGAAGGTGGATGTCTATTGGGATTGCGCCCAGCATCATGCCCGTGATGCCGCCAATCACGAATTGACTGAGAAATCCTACCGAGAACAACATAGCGCTATTGAAGCGGATTTTGCCGCCCCACATCGTCGCAATCCAACTGAAAATCTTGATGCCGGTGGGGATGGCGATGATGAACGACGTGACCATGAACGGGAGACGCAGTTCAGGCGACAGACTGGTGAACATGTGATGCGCCCAGACCGTGAAGCCGACCAGCGCAATCCCCATACTGCTGAATGCGATGGCCTTATAGCCAAAAATCGGCTTGCGGCTGTGAACCGAGATGACCTCGCTCAAGACGCCCATACCCGGCAGCACCATCACATAGACCGCTGGATGGCTGTAGAACCAGAAAATATTCTGCCAGACCAGCACATCGCCGCCGCGAGACGGGTCAAAAAAGGCCGTCCCCGCCACGCGATCCAGCAGCAGCAGCGTCAAACCGCCCGCGAGGAACGGGACGCCGAGGATTTGGATCAGCGAGGTCGCCAATTGCGACCACACGAACAGCGGCATCTGGAACCAGCCCATCGACTCTGGGCGCATGTTCTTGATGGTCACAATGAAATTGATCGAGCCCAAAATCGACGAGATGCCGAGCATGTGCAGGCTGATGATCCACAAGGTTTGACCGTCACCGCTGAACAAGACCGACAAGGGCGGGTAGGATGTCCAACCGGCCTCGGGTGGCCCGACGAAATAGCCCGCCAGCATCAACGCGCCCGCCGGGATGATCAGCCAGAACGCGAAGGCGTTCAGCCACGGGAAGGCCATATCTTTCGCGCCCAGTTGCAGCGGCACGATATAATTGCCAATCCCCGCCCAAAACGGGATGATCCACAAGAAGATCATCACTGTGGCGTGCATGGTGAACAATGAGTTATAGGCTGAACCCGTCGGAGAGAAATCCAAGGCCGGGGTTAGAAGTTCCCAGCGGATGAGCATCGCCAACCCGCCGCCAATCAGGAAGAAAAACAGCGCCGTGACCATGTACTGCGTGCCGATAATCTTATGATCGACGCTCCAGCGTAGGTATTCGCTTAGTCTGGGCCTCGGTGCGGCTTGCGCGCCGGGCATCGGGACGGAAATACTCGCCATGATGTACCCCTTTTACCTCTCTAACAATAGTTGTGTCACGCTTACTGGGACTGGGTTTCTACCGCCGCCGTAATCGCGTCGATGTCACCGCAGGCCGACTCGCCGGTGGCCGTCTGCATACACAGGTACGAGACGATATTCACAAGGTCTTCCGTGGTCATGTACATATAGTACGCCCCGTCCACGGTCTCAGGTTCGATCTCGGCAGCACCGAATTGGGGCATCACGCCGTTGGTATAGCCGGGGACAGTATAGCTGTTCGGGTGACGAAGCGACTGCGCGATGTAATCCGCGCTATCCGCCAAACCATTGCTCTGGGCGCGCCGATCAGCCGTGTCGCCAATCCCATTGAGCGACGGCCCGGTCAGACCTGCCCAGCCTATCGCGTCCAAAACGTGACAGCCGCTGCACGGATAAGCCCGCCCATCTCTGCCGCTGACGAGCGTGACTTCACCCAACGCTACCGGATCAGTCGGCGGGTTGACGATGAAATCAACTTTGGGGTCGATAAAACGCTCCAGCCATTCTTGCTCGGTGGCATAGACTTGGATGTAGCTGTACATAGCGCCGTGACCGCTGCCACATAACTCGGCACACACGACCCGATATCGCCCGGCCACCGTCGGCGTGAAGCCGATTTCGGTCTCGCGACCTGCCAGTAAGTCTTGCTTAATCCGCATGGTCGGAACCCAAAAGGCGTGGTTCACGTCCCGCGATTGCATCTTCAGGCGTATCGGACGCCCGACATAGGTATGCAGCACGGTATCACTGAAGGTCTGCGTCGGGTAGTCAGTCAACCGTTCCAGCGGATCGGTATAGCTGAAGTTCCAAACGAAACGCTGCCCCACCGCGTCAATCACAAGTTCGTCGGACTTGGGTGCGCGAATATCCACCCAGACTTGATAGCTGTAGAGCGTGATAAAGACCACCACAATCGCGGGGATAACCGTCCAAATCACTTCTAGCATGACGTTGCCATTGAAATTTGCGCCGTCACCCGTCTCACCTTTGCGCGCCCGGAAGCGCACAATTGAGATGATTAGAAGCCCCTCAACCAACATAAAAACGACGCCGCCCAAGAACAGCATCACGCGGAACAACTGGTCAATCGGCCCTGCTTCCGCAGAAGCCGCCACTGGGAATAGGCTCGGCGAGAGCAGGCTGATCAAATAGCCGCCCACTAGAACAATCGCGCCGCCGAGGATAATCAACACTGGGTTGAACCCCGAACCGCCACCTTTAGCACTTAAATTCATACCGGATACCGCCTCACTCCAGATTTTAACGCAGTCAAAATCAGGTACATTACTTTGTTAAATTTTACACAAAGCACGCCACGATAGCAAGTTAGGCTTATGGCGGACTTCGCCAAACCCTAACCTGCTTTTCGCTAAATTCTAACCTGTAGACGCGCCACCGCAACGTTTCTTATCTGTGAAGGTGCGCCTGAATCACCGCCCGCTTACCACTCCAGCGCCAGCGCGGGTCTTGTGACTCGAGATTCTCAGCCACCCCAGCCGCTAAACCGACCAGCGGATCGCTCTTCAACGTCCGCAGCATCAGCAGATTCATGCCCAGCCCGCCGACCACATCTGCGAACGGCGTCTCATGCGGCCATAACGCATCACCCATAAAACGCCGATAATTGGCGTCGCCTTTGACGATCACCAACGCCGCCGCCTGTAGCGATTCGGCCAACTCATCCGGCATCTCCCACGCGAAATACGGGCTGTTCCAGAACGGGTCATCGGCCAGCGCCAAGCGCCCTGACCGCAGCGCATCATGCAGTCGGGCCCCCATCCGCTGGGCGCTCAGGCCATAGCGCCCAGCCTCACACGTCATCATAAAACGCAGCACATCCGCCCGAATCACATCACTGACGAAAGTGGGGTGAAATTTGACATGCAGCACCACTCGCGTTGCGATATTTTCCCGTAACAATACGTCGATTAGGCACAGGTCGGCGCTGAGTTCAGACCCAGCGTTATCAGCCACCACATGCACATCCCCGGCGGGTTTTTCGAGTAGATGGTCAATCACCATCGGGCGGTCATCGACCAGTAAGTCGGAGTCGCTGGCGCTGAGTCCCTGTGCGCGGCTCTCAGCGTAGCTCAGGTCAACCCGATTGCCGAACACCGCCCCCGCCAATGCGCCATTGAGTTTCTGGACGTTACCGCTTACTTGACCCACGAGCAGCGCATTATGGAGTACGGTTAGATGCACCGCGCCCTCATATTCCGCCCGCTTGATGGGCAGAAACGGGTCGTCTTCGGTCTCAAAATAGGCGACGGCCTGCATCAGCCGCCGGTACATGAATGTCTCGCAGAAAAACCAATCAACACCGTGCCATGTCGCCCCGGGTCGCGCCGCGCACGCCGCTGCCCATCCGTGATATTCGGGGTGTGCGTCCGCTATCGGCGGCAACATCTGTATCAGGCCACCCGCCGCGATTTCATCTCGCAACGCCATCACCGCCGCCCGCGCCGCCGGGAACAAGTTCGGATTGACTCGCAAGGTCTCGTTCAGGATGTCGGTCAAGCGCACCTTCACGGTGTGGTCGGCAAAGGCGTTAGAACCGTCAGTACGAATCGGCGGGATGAGTGGGTTGGGCGGCGTGATTTCCATTAAAACAACGGCACTTCTACCACAACCACCCCGGCTCGTTCGTGCCGTGCGGTGATTTTGACGACTCCGCCCTGCCGCGCGTACACCACCAGTTCGATTTTGGCGCGGTCTCCGGTGATGGCCGGAATGCCCCAAATCGACAACGCAGACGACGTACCCGCCCGCCCCGCCAATTGACCGAGGTCTTGGCGCAGTTTGCCGCCGCGCAGTTCCGCCCCGTCCGGCAATTCGACATCGCACATCACCCCACGAGTCGCCTTACGCTCTAGGGCGCGGGCGCTGACATGGGTCGGCAAATAGCCGGTATTCTGCACCGCCAAACGGATGAAATACGCGCCGCCGCCCAGATTTTCGACATGCAGGCTGTGTTGCTCTAGCTTGGGCGAAATCAACAGGTGAAAGACCAACCACTTGGGGAACAGCGCGACTTCCGCCTCTAAGAAATCGGCGGGCGGGTTGCGGAAGGCAAGCATGAAATCCCAACCGCCCAGTTCGACCTTGCCCAACTGCGGATGCTCGAACTCGTACCAATCGACATAGCCCTTGCCGCCGAGTTTCTCATCGCTCCACTTGAGCATGGCGAAGTCGTCCTCAATCGGGTGTTCCTCGTACCATTCGATGTATTTGTAGTCTTTAATCCCGGCTTGACGCTGCGGCGACCAAATCTCAACCGTCCACGCATACAATCCAAAGTGGTCATATAACCAGTCGTCAAACACGCCAGTGATGACCTCTTTCGGGCTGTATTTGATATCGTGAAAGACCGACACATTCGGGTAGCCGGTGATGTCCGTCCCGACCTTGCCGATGTGCTTGAAGACTTTCAGGTCGGCGTCCGGCAAATGCTCATCGGCATGTGTGCCATACGGACGCAGCAAAACGCCGCTGAAAGTGTGGAACGAGACGCCGCCGGTGATATTTTTGTGCTTGGCGATGAAATCAACTTGCGCGTGGATTTCAGGCTCGCTGGTCGGGTAAGACCCCGCGCCGTGTTGTTGGTATTCCTGACGCCATTCCGACGGGTAATTGCGATTGAGGTCGAGATTTTCTTTAATCCCCTGCTCGTCAATCGTCACCCCGTCATAAGCGTTCAAGCGCCCTTCGTACATCACGCGGTAATAGTCCCCGCCGACCTCGGTGGCATCACGGCGCACCAGTAAACGCGGCTCGTCGGCGTGCTTCTTCCATTGACCGTTGGCGTCTTTGAGTCGCATATACAGAAAACGCCCATCGCCGTCGATGTCAAATTCTTCGAGACCGGGCAGCGGCTCTTCATCATACGGATAGGGGCGGGTGCTGCTGCGGCGCGGGCGGGGCGGATTTTCCATCGCCCATTCCGCCCCGTCGGGGTTCAGGCGTGGGCAGATGTAATAAGCGCGAGTGTCCAACACCCGCGTAACATCCGCCTCCGCCCCATGATTCGTGACCAGATAATTCAGAAAGTACAGGCAGGCGGTGGACGGTGAGAGTTCCGTCGCGTGGATGTTGCCGTCAATCCACAGGGCGGGCTTATCGGCGGCGGCGCCGGTCTCAAAATGGGTGACGGTCAGCGTCCAGATGTCGCGCCCCTCATAGCTCTTGCCCATGCTCTCGACCTTGACGAGCGAGGGGTATTCGGCGGCGTAAGCGTGTAACAGTGTGGTGAGTTCGTCATAGTTGTAATAACGGTTAAATTCGATGTGCGGCATTGATACGCCCCTACCCTAATGCAAGAAAACGAATCCCTGCCGTATTGTGCCGCATGTGCGCGAGTCCGTCAAAGGCCACTAAGTAGGTATAATCACACGAAACCCCGTTGTATGGTCGCTGTCTGTAGGCATTAGTGAACCACGAAACAAAGCTGATGCAAGAATTTCATCCGACTCCCAACTACCGCCACGAATCACCCGTTCATGATTACCTTCTATGGATAAATATTTAGGCTCATCATAAGCATTCAAACACCATTCCCAAACATTTCCAGTCATATCACTAACACCAAAATGCGTTTTGACTGCATCATAACGAGTTACTGGCGTAGAATTTCGAATTGAATTTCCCCTAACATTAGACTTGGCTACATTCCATTGTTCACCATACGGATATTTCCAGCCTGTATTTCCTACAGCTGCCCATTGCCATTCCCATTCTGTTGGTAAACGGACATTTCTTCCACTTTTTTCGCTTAACCAACGTGTAAAAGCAATGGCTTCATACCAAGTTACCTGTACTCTAGGATTATCGGATTGAATAGTAAATTGAGATGAAAAAAGTTTAGATTTTTCATACATTAAATTCTCCCAGTAACCTGACGTCTCATAACCATCTGACTGAATAAACAGATCATATTGAGCATTTGTCACAGGATATTTAGCAATCTTAAATGGGCGAGACTCAAATTCTCCGTCAATTTCTGATAATTTGACTCGTCCAGCAGGTATATCAACCCA